>Ga0187894_10000147_pt1 | contig 90791 bp, 88 predicted proteins | sample GBC1701081metaG_FD_136650 | JGI IMG/M metagenome (GOLD analysis project Ga0187894, IMG submission 136650) | White microbial mat communities from a lava cave in the Kipuka Kanohina Cave System on the Island of Hawaii, USA - GBC170108-1 metaG ...
ACGGAGGGAGTCTCCCGGTTCGTCATTCCCGCGGAAGCCGGAATCCAGGGGGGAGGGTGCGGGAGTCCGGGTCGCGCGGGGCTCGCCCGGAATGACGGGCGGCCCTGAGCGTTGGGCAGGAGTCGGAGAGTTTGTTTCTGAGCAGCGCAGCCATCTTTGCCCGCAAACAGAGATTGCTTCGTCCCTTGCCGCTCCTCGCAATGACAGTCCTGCCTCCTGGGGTTTTCTCTATAGCCAGGGTTTTGTCTCACGGTCCTTAGGCGAGCACTAACACCAGCTCTTAACATATTTTCCTAGGATTCATGACAAACAGTCTTCCGTTTTCAACGTTCGCAATGATATCTCCTCTCAATCAGACAACCTCCATCCTGCGACTCTCTGCGGCAAACGACCTCTAGTAACACTGGAGATGCAGTGAGATGCTTTCCGATCAGCAGGCGGCAGTACCTAGTACCAGACCCGGATGCCGAAAATGAAGCGCACATCGTTGACGATTCCCCCCTCCTGACGTACGAACGTAGCCGTGTCGCCAAATTTGCCGTTGTACGCAACCCCGATATAAGGAGCGAATTTGCGATTGATTTCGTAACGTAGGCGCAGACCAGTATCGAGTTCGGATAGGCCATTACCTACGCTACGAGCGGGGTCGTTCTTGCTGTAGAAGTTCAGCTCGATCTCGGGTTGTGCGATCAGGCGATTAGTCAACAGCAAGTCGTACGAGCCCTCCATTCGCCCGGCAAAGTGACCGGCGTCTCTGACGTAGAATGTCGCTGCGACATTGAAGAATCCCGGCGCTAAGCCCTCGACGCCGAACGCGCCCCACAAGCGGCCCGGCGCAGAATCCCAGTCGTAGCGCAGACGAGGAATAGGTCGGGCGTAGAGCACTTCCTGATCGCCATCTTCGACCCGACCCTGCTCGTCTAGGAACCCCTCGGTTTTGACCCATAGCCGGTTGTAATCCGTGCCCACCCATCCCTCGCCATCCCAGCGCAATTCGGTATCAGGACCGTTGGTCCGTCCCTCCAGTTGGTCGAACAGCACGTGCCAGAAGATCGCTCTATCCTCGACCGGTTCACCACCATAAGGGGCTGGGTGGGGACTGACATCCGCCGCTGACGGTGACGGCGGCTCAAGCGGGATCGGCGACCCCGGCTGACCATAAACGGCCGTCGAGCCGCCCTGAGGATGATTGTCATGGTGAGGCTCTTGCGCCTGCGCCAGTCCAGTGGTCAGTCTGACGGTCAACACCGCAATCCTAACGAGGCACAGGAAGGGAGCTAAGCGTGTCAGGCGGGAACTGGGGCTGCGCAACAGTAATGTCACGACAGCAGGCCGGCTCATGACACGATCACTGTGCGGAACATGCCGGCCTCCATGTGGTACAGCAGGTGGCAGTGATACGCCCAGTGACCAGGCGTGTCGGCGCTGACCAGATAACTCAGGCGCTCGCCGGGCTTCACGTTGATTGTGTGTTTGTAAGGTCGAAATTCGCCGTGGCCGTTCTCCAACTCGCTCCATAGGCCGTGTAGATGAATCGGGTGCTCCATCATCGAGTCGTTCACCAGGATGATGCGCACGCGCTCGCCGAGGGCGAGCCGGATCGGCTCGGCATCCGAGAATTTTTCGCCATCGAAGGTCCATATAAAGCGCTCCATGTTGCCGGTCAGATGCAGTTCAATCTCGCGAGTGGGCGGGCGTGAATCAGTGCCGCGATAAAGGGCGCGCAGGTCGGTATAAGCGAGCACCCGCCGCCCGGTGGGGAACCCTTCACCAGCCGTCGAGAGGCGCTCTGTCGGCATCTCGACGATATTGTCGACTGCGGGGCCGAGGCGCAGCTCATTGGGGTTGGACCTTGGCAGTGCCTGACTGCTCATGCTCGGTCCAGCTACTGCCATGCTCGTGTGAGGCCCGGCAGGAGTAGTACTTTTAGTGTCCATCTGCACGCCGGGCGTATAGCCCGAGTGCGTGCCGGACACGTCGTCTTTCTCTATCCCAGGCAGGTTGTGTCCTGCCACCGCCCCTGTCTGTGAGCCATGTTTTCCCTTGTCCATGCCCGGCATACGACTCCCTTGCCCCCCGGGCATGTGACCCATGCCCATATCGGCCATCGTGCGCAGCGGACGAGGGTCCATAGGGGGAACTGGTGCGGTCATGCCTGTTCTCGGCGCCAACGTGCCGTGCGCATAGCCGGTGCGATCTTCGGCTTGCGCAAAGATCGTGTAAGCGGATGCGTCCTGGGGGTGGACAATAACGTCATACGTCTCCGCCACCGAGATCCTCAATTCGTCCACCGTTACCGGCTCGACGTTATTGCCGTCGGTCTGCACCACGGTCATCGGCAAGTTAGGAATACGCACGTCGAAAATGGTCATTGACGAGCCGTTGATGAACCGCAACCGGACGCGCTCGCGCGGGCGGAACAGCGCCGTCCAGTTGGCGGCTGGCGGCAGGCCGTTGACTAGATAGGTGTAGGTGGCCCCGCTGACATCCAGAATGTCAGTGGGGCTCATGTTCATGCGGCCCCACATCCACCGATCCGCCAGCGTTGGGATCAGCCCGTGTTTGCGTACATCCGAGAAAAACGTGCCGGCCGTGCGCTGATGGAAGTTGTAGTAATCACTTTGTTGCTTGAGGTTGCTGAAGAGCGTGTGTGGGTCTTCGTCGGTCCAATCGGAAAGCATAACGACATATTCACGGTCATACGCGATCGGGTCTTTCCCGAGCGGGTCGATAATTAGTGGGCCGTAATGTCCGATTTGCTCCTGAAAGTCGCTGTGGCTGTGATACCAGTACGTGCCGCTCTGTCGGACCGGAAAGCGATACACGAATGTTTCGTTGGGAGGGATACCAGGAAAGCTAAGCCCTGGAACACCATCCATGTCCGCCGGGGTCCGGATGCCATGCCAGTGAATAGACGTGTCTTCGGATAAGCGGTTCGTCACCGCGAGCGTCACTGTGTCGCCTTCGCGCCAGCGTAAGACCGGACCCGGAATAGAGCCGTTGATCGTGATTGCCCCGGTGCTATATCCGGTAAAGTTGACCGGAGTACGATCAATGACGAGGGTGAACTCGCTTCCTGTGAGTACTTGTTGCTCGCGGGCAGCGCCGCGCGCCAATACCGGCCAGCGCCAGAGATTGAGCCCGGCGATAATGCCGCTTGCGGCCAGTCCTTGCACGAAGCGGCGGCGGCTAAAAGATTGTGCAGGGTAGTCTTCGATCTTTCTCAGTCTGTCCATCGTGGATCCTCACTGGAAATCAGCAGTGGCTGAGCTTCGCTTGACCTCCTGTGCGCAATGCAATTCTGCACACAGAGTGACAAACAGAGAAGCCCTTCACCAAAAAGCAGACAGGGACCTACACTGTTGTCAGGCTAACCGACCGCCGTAGGCTAAAGTCGGAGGGCGCGGAGAGTAAGATAACGTGGGGGAGAAAAAGCCGCGCTCTCCAGCCGAAGGACGTTGCGGCGCAGATGAGGCAGCGGAGAAAACTCCGAAAGGATAGGGCAATAGAGGGCAAGGAATACCGGTCCTAAAGTGGAGAACTTCTTACTTCCAGGGAGAACTGACTTAAAAAAGCTATGATCCGAACAGTCCGGGCAGTTCGGCGGAGCCTCTTGGGGCGCGGGTGGTTGGGAATGGCAGGGAGGGTGCGCAGTGCGGTGTGCAGCAACAGGGGCGGTAACGGCTGCGTGGGCATGACCGGCGACCAGGCACGTCTGTGAACAGTGGAGGAGAAAAAGCAAGAACAAGAACACAGGCAGTGATACACGATGGGCTCGACACATGAAATCACGCTAACACGCACCCGAGTCGATTACAATACAAAAAGCGCACCTCGCCTTCTCTGCCTCTCACTTGGGTCGGTGGTGCTCTCTTCTTCTGTAAAAAATCTCCTTTGATACATTGAAAGGTGCTGGCTCGATGCTAAACGATCGGTGGGTGTAGTGTACGCAATCGCGCGCTCTATTACGTGCTTTGTGGTACTTTTCGTAGGGGCGTAGCAGGTTACGCCCCTACAAGGGCGAAACTGCATTACTACTCTGATGCTCCTGACTTGTTACCGCCTTGCCTCCATGTTAACGTGACGTCATGCGTTGGTGGCGACGGGTCTCACCGGTCATATTTTTCTTTCTTGTTCTCTTGTTGTACTGCACGCAGACTTGTCTAGCCGTTGGACATGTCCACACGGCAGCCGCTATGTCGCCTGCTACTCCTCACAGTTCAGAGCGTTTCCCTTGTCATTCTCATGCCCCTGCTCCACAAGACGTGCCTGACACTTGCACCGATTGTGGAACGCATGTTTTTCTCCAGGCGAATTTTCTTGGCAGGGTGCTGATCCCCCCACATGTCTCGTTTGCTTCCTTTTTCTTGCCGTGTCCGCCTTTCTCTTCTCAGCCACCACGTTTATGGGTAAGTAGAGATGGTGTAGAGAAGAATACTTCTCCTCCATTGCGCTATCTCTCCCTGTCGGTGCTACGACTCTAAATCTTCTCTGTCTTTGCTCTTGACCTCGATACCGCACTGCTCGCTGTATTCCTGGTCAGGAACCGTCTCATTTTTCTTATCGAGCTTCAGCCAAAAACCGGAGCGGTAGGCCCTGTCCTCATTCTTTCCCTGACACGGGCCTTCCGCCTCTCACCTCTTGGTGGAGGAAGTCTGTGATGTTTTCTTATTTGCTACGCCTATGCTTTCTGATCTTGTTGTTACCCAGTCTTGCCTCGGCCTCGCTGCGCGACTGGTTTGAACAGCGGAATGAGATTTTTTATCTGCGCGGCCCGTGGAACTGGGCGGTTGCACATCATCTTCCTGAACTGCGTAAAGAGCTCAATGGCATCGACTTCGGGCACGCGCATCTGGCCGAGACCCTATTACATACGGACAACCCGGCGGCGATCGAACGAGCGCGGCTGGAGGTTCTCGCGTTTATCAACAGCAAACCAGCGCTCCCACCGGATGAAGCCTTTATCGCCCCGACATTTGAGCGCCTCGTGTGGGCTGTGCAAAATACCTTCGACTGGGCACACCAACTCCACCGCGATCTGTATGACCTTTTTGCTGCCGACAACGTGACCGATAAAGAGACTGCTTATCACGAGATCCTCACCAATTATCTCGCTCAGCCACAGGCGATTACGCCGCAGCCCCTCGATCATCCAGGTGCTCTGTGGAGATTCCCTGAGTCACGTAACTTTATCCGTCGCTTCCCCAAGTTTAATGCGCAGATCTGGGCGTATCACTGGCTGCAAGCCAAGGTTGCCGAGGTCCAACTCGGACGCATCGCGGCCGACCAACAGACCGCGTTGCAACCGGTTCTGAGCGAATATCATGGCTATCTGGACAATCCGCCTCTGCAGTGGACCTTTATGCCCATGTTCCATGAGATTGCCCCGACTTTTTCCCAACGGTTTCCTGAAGCGGCGAATATCTTTGATAACCTCCACATGCTGCACGATAACATCGACGATGTGCTGAGTTCGCCGGATTTATTTCCTACCCTGGAGGCGAAGCGAGAGCGGATTTATCAGCTCCTAGAAATCTACCTCAATCGTAATCATCAACCCGGAGACGAGCGCTATGCGCAGTATCGTGCACCTGTCGGTGTGATGCACCACCACGCGGATATGACGCAACCTCCGTCTCTGGGTAAGGCGCCTCCCCAGACGACCCCGGATCAGGAGAAGCCGGCGGAACTACACCGTCATCACTAAATCGACACCAAGAAAAAAGCGAGCGCTGTCAATGAGAATATCACGGAGTCTCTTTTTGTTATTTTTCCTCTGCTTGGTGGTCAGATCGGCAGAGGCCGTCGATCACAACAATTTGGATGAAGGGCGACCGCTGCGGCTCGACGACGCGTACCCGATTGCTTACGGCGAACTCTCCGCCGAGGCCGGAACCCGTTTCGACCTCAATCGCCGTGAACCTGATCGCTTTTCTTTTCCTCTCGAATTACTGTACGGGGCCTATTGGAATCTACAGCTTGGCCTGGGCTCGGCTCTCGCGACTCATCCCCGCTCGATTGATGAGCCTGAGAAATCAGGCGACCTGCACGCGTCAGGGTTGTACAACTTTAATCAAGAAACCCTGCGGCTACCGGCCTTCGCGACCAAACTCTCCGTCAATTTTCCTACTGGTATCCGTTCACAAGGGGTAGATACCAGGCTCTTGGGGATTGTGACGCGGTCTTTCGGCCCGGCGCGCGCGCATGTGAACGTGGGGTACGAATTTATTGGCGGTGCCTATGGCGGCGAGCGTAACGGACGCTACGAAATCGTCCTCGGTGCTCAGTACCCCCTTGGGTATCCGCGCCATTTTGACACCACGATCCTGGCCGATGTGTTCACCGAACAATCAGTACAGTCCGGACAATCGAACCCCACCGGGCTTGAGGTCGGAGTGCGTCGGCAGATTGCTCCTTTGACGGTAATTGACGCTGGGGTAGGGTCCGAATTGGGTGGTCCTGCCGAGCGCACCTCGTTTTTTGCTACGGTCGGAATATCCATCGGGTTTTGAGAAAGTCGGATTTTCACTTCCGCGCGAATCCTTCAGCCGCGTGCTTCTGTCGATGTTCTTGGGTTGTTGTTGGTGTGATCGTACTGCCGCTATGCCCGATACGCTCACCGTGAGCCGTGGTCCCGATTGGCTGCAGCCGGAATTCCGTTTCGGCGGCGGACTGCCCCTGCGCCAACTTCGGCATTGCCAGAACCAGGACGCCGTTGCCGTAGGTCGCGTTGGTCAGCGTGCCGTTGACCGGCTGGGATAGCACCACCTCGCGGTAGTAAGGACCAATCGTCCACTCGGCCAGGAGCAGATCGCGTTCGTGTTGTCCCGGTCCCCGTTCCTCTCCTCGTATGGTCACGCGAGTACCGGCGATGTGAACCGTGATATCTTCCGGCTCTAAGCCGGGCAAAGGGGTAGCCAACATAATACGATCGTCAATTTGGTAGATACGAACCGGAGTAGGATTCAATGATGATTGATGAGTCATAGAGGAACTCCTTCTTGCCAGGGTCGTCGGAGCAATTCGCGACTTGTCTCTCTATTGAAGACTATACTGAGTACAGTCACATGAATGCTGTTGGATGGCATGCGCGATTTCTTTTCTTTGGAGGGCACGTTTCACGCGCTATTCATCGGCGCGCAGTGCACGCCCTACGACCGCCCATCAAGATTACTGCGATGAAAACGCATTCTCTACATAGCGTGAGACTAGCACGAGGTCATTCCTATACAAGGAAGAAAATATTGGGACTGCCATGCTGCTGGGCCGGCTGAAGGTGCAAAATGCGCATTTACTCTCGTAAAGCTGTTGCCGTCCACTCGCGACAAAGGAGCTAGCTCTCCGGTGTGTTCTTGTTACAGTGGGGGTTAAGAAGGAGGCCCTTCGTGTCACCTGAAGGCAAGATTGAAGACATTACCAACCAAGCCAGCTCTGAAACTCACGCACACGGACGAGTTCGGGATCCAGTCTGTGGTATGAGCGTTGACCCGGCTATCACGGTCTACAAGGCTGAGTATGCCGGACAGACGCACTTTTTTTGTAGCCGACGCTGCCAGGAAAAGTTTCAAGTCGATCCTCGCCAATATCTACAGCATGCCCGAGAGTCCCGGGTTTCGCATATACGGTCTGAGACAAGTCACGAGAAGTTCGCAGCGGCGAAAGGTGTCTACATCTGCCCGATGCATCCTGAAGTGCAGCAAAAGGAGCCGGGCTCTTGTCCCAAATGCGGTATGGCTCTGGAGCCATCGACTGCCGCACCGCCAAGTACTCGAACAGAATACGTCTGTCCTATGCATCCGCAGATCGTACGGAACGAACCAGGGGCATGCCCCATCTGTGGGATGGCTTTGGAGCCCCGCACCGTCACTGCGGAAGCGGAGGCCAATCCGGAACTCGCGGACATGACCCGCCGGTTCTGGGTGAGCGCAGCCCTTACGGTTCCGCTTTTTCTATTGGCCATGTCCGAGATGATTCCGGGGCGGCCGTTACAGCAGGCGTTTTCCCCGCGCCTTCTCCTCTGGATCCAATTTGCCCTTGCTACTCCAGTTGTGTTATGGGGCGGCTGGCCGTTTTTTCAACGTGGCTGGGCATCGCTCGTCAACCGCAGCCTGAATATGTTTACCCTGATCGCTATTGGTACAGGGGCAGCCTATGGCTACAGCGCGGTCGCTGCGTTGTTTCCCGATCTTTTCCCCGATTCCTTTCGTGGCCACAGTGGCGAGGTGGCAGTTTACTTCGAAGCGGCGGCGGTGATCACGACCCTCGTCTTATTAGGGCAAGTGCTAGAACTGCGCGCGCGCAGCCAACCCAGTAGCGCCATTCGCGCACTTCTTGGCTTGACACCCAAAACGGCCCGTGTGGTACGGAACGACGGCAGCGAAGCAGATCTCCCGCTCGATCAGGTCCAGCCCGGCGACCGCCTGCGTGTCCGTCCGGGAGAAAAAATACCGGTGGACGGGGTCATCCTTGAAGGAACAAGTGCCGTAGATGAGTCGATGGTGACAGGTGAACCCATCCCGGTCGAGAAGACTCCCGACAGCCGGGTCACTGGCGGCACCGTGAATGGCACTGGTGGCTTGGTGATGCGGGCGGAACGTGTGGGCAGCGATACCTTACTCGCGCAGATCGTTCGCATGGTGAGCGAAGCCCAGCGGAGTCGCGCCCCGATCCAGCGCTTGGCCGACGTCATTGCTTCCTACTTCGTCCCGGCAGTGCTGTTCATCGCTGTTCTCACCTTTATCGCTTGGAGTCTATGGGGGCCGGCGCCACGTATGGCCCATGCCTTAGTGAATGCGGTCGCGGTGCTGATTATTGCTTGCCCCTGCGCCCTAGGGTTAGCTACTCCGATGTCGATTATGGTAGGCACTGGCCGCGGCGCTACGGCGGGCGTGTTGATCAAGAATGCTGAAGCACTAGAAGTGATGGAGAAGGTCGATACGCTGGTGATGGATAAAACTGGGACGCTGACAGAAGGAAAGCCGCGCCTCATGTCGGTGATTGCGCGATCGGAGCAGGAGGAGGCCGAGCTACTGCGACTGGCGGCAAGCCTCGAGCGAGGGAGTGAGCATCCTCTGGCCACTGCCATTGTGATCGGGGCACAGGCCAAGGGTCTGACCCTTTCCCAGGCAGAGAATTTTCAGTCGCTCACCGGCAAGGGAGTACAAGGCAGAGTGGATGGTCGAGCTATTGTCCTCGGGAATTCTCAGCTTTTGCAAGATTTCGCCGTTGACGCTTCCACTTTTGCCGAGCGCGCGGAAAACTTGCGCCGCGAGGGTCAAACAGTGATGTTTCTTGCCGTCGATGGCCAGCTCGTCGGACTCTTAGGAGTCGCCGACCCAGTGAAAGACTCCACCCTTGAAGCCGTGCAGACGTTGCGCGAAGAAGGAATCCAACTGGTGATGCTGACGGGCGACAACCGTACGACGGCTGAAGCAGTAGCGCGCAAATTAGGCCTCGACCGCGTAGAAGCGGAAGTCCTCCCCGAGCAGAAAGGGGCAGTAATCAAGCGGCTCCAGACCGAAGGGCATATAGTAGCAATGGCAGGGGACGGGATTAACGACGCACCGGCTCTGGCGCAGGCGCACGTGGGAATCGCCATGGGAACAGGCACGGATGTCGCCATGGAAAGCGCCGCTCTGACCCTGGTGAAAGGCGACTTACGCGGTATTGTCCGTGCCCGCCGACTGAGTCGAGGGACCATGCGGAATATTCGCCAGAATCTCTTTTTTGCTTTTATCTATAACGTGCTCGGTGTGCCGCTAGCTGCTGGCGTACTCTATCCAATATTTGGACTGTTACTGAGTCCCATGATCGCCGCCGCGGCTATGACTTTTAGTTCAGTCTCGGTCATTGGCAACGCCCTACGGCTGCGCACTCTAGAACTCTAAGATTTCCTAGGGCGTCTGGTGAGCGTGAGTTTCTTGAGAGGTATGATGGTGCCCTTCACTTTCTCGCTCTTTGAGTCCGTTGACTTCTGTCATCAAGGCAAGCTCTTGGGACGTTAGTTGCGGTAAATGGCGAATGAAAAGCACTAACTTCCAGTTTTCTTCATCCTCTCCGCCCCAACCTGGCATTCCCGTGAAGCGGATGCCATTTTTGATGATGTAAAAAAGCTCGCCATCAGAGAGTTGCTGGGTCTCGTGTTCCCGCAGATCGGGAGCGGGTGGATAAAGGCCAGCGTTAATATCCGTCTTTCCGTTCCCGGTATTGGCATGACACAGCGCGCAGTGGTCGGCAAAGTGATCGCGGGCTTCGGCAATATTCAGAGGGGTGGGGCTGAGGGGGTTTTGCAAGGCCCGAGCCGTAGCCGGCGTTGCTAGCCAGCGTGCGTTCCGAGCCAGAAATGCTTCCACCGTACCGGGTTTCTCCCGGGCGCTAAATCCGTGGTTAGTAATATACCAGTAAAGCCACAGACCAATGACCAGGAGGAAAATGGTGCTGAACCATAGAGCTGTTTTACCAGCATGCATAGTACAGATGCTCCGCTCTCACCTTGACACTTCCTCTCCGACCCGCTGCCGCGCATTATTCGGTATGGTGATTGGGGGCGCCATCCTTCTTTGCATGAGTGGTCGGGAGTAACACCTCACGCGCAACTAATTCTCCAGTAGGCAGCTTGGTGCCGAACACGGTCACTTGATCGCCCTCCTTGATGTCCTGTGACGATGCGTGGACATCACCGCGTTCAAAAGTCGTCTTGTCTTGAAAAGTGACAGTGGTCGTTCCGGTGTCTGTTTTCAGCGTCAGGCCGTTGTCCGCCATCGAGACCACCTTTCCTCTGACTGGCTTCCCTTTATGTAAGCTTGCATCATGAGCGGACACGGTGGGAATAGCGAACAAACTGACAAGAGCGAGGATAAAAAATAGTCTGTGATACATGTGACCTCCGATCGCAGTTTGCTTGCAGAGCGATTGATAAATTGCCCTGCAAGCTTCAGTTTCTCGTGATTAATAGCCATTCCAGTAGCGACCACCATCATAACCATAAGTGGGGCCTCTGCCATAGTAGCGGTCCCTATACCAGCCCTGTTCGTGCGCATCGTTGTGTAAAGCATCGAGATCCTCATGGAACCGTTCATGCTCAGCCCTGGTATGCGGATACTCATGAAATTCTTCGTGCAACCCTGCAAGATCATGATGCAATCGTTGATGGGCAGTGCAACCTCCGAAAAGGAGTAAGCTTATGAGCGGGAACGCTATCAGGGCCACTCTAGGCAGCACCATTCTCATAAAATCCTCCTTTCTTAGGCCAGTAGTTATCTCCACCTCCAATCATTAGAATAGCGGTCGCCATAATAATCCCGGCCATAATCACGGTAATAACCGCCATCATAGTTTCGACCGTGGTAATCCTCATGCTGATTGCGCAAATCGCGGTGCGCCTCACGGTGCTCTCGTTTCAGCGCCTTGTGAAGCGCTCGATGTTGGTGTCTAGTCATCGGATACTGGCGAGCCGCTTCATGTTGGGCTTCTAGAGACTCGTGCTCAGTTCGATGTTCTGCGCCAAGATAATCATGGGCTCGTTGGTGTGGACTCTTGTACACGCCATTATTGCGATAGTAATACCCATGAGCGTCGTCATCATGAGCAAACACTGTCGAAGCAGTGCCTAACAGGCCAACGAACGGAAGAATGGCAAAAGTGGCAATCTTGCGATAAGGCTTCATCATAACCTCCTTAGATAGGAAAACTCCGGATCGACAAAAAGGTTGCGGTAAAAAATAGTCAGACAATTCCGAAGCAAACGTCTCTTAGTCGTCGCTATCATGATAGTCTTCATGTTGATCACGGAGGTCTTTGTGAACCTCCCGATGTTCTTTCTTTAATTCTTTATGTAATCTCCGGTGTTCTTTTTTCGTCATCGGATACTGATGAGCGGTCTCATGCCGGGCCTGTAATCCCTCATGTGCGGCTTGATGCTCATCATCAAGGTATTCATGTTTTTCTTGATGGCGGCTCCGGTCGTCGTCGTGAGCCAATCCCACAAGTGGAAAGGCGAGCAGGCTAGCGACAGGAATAGCAAAAAGGGTTGGGCGCAAATTGAGTTTCATATGAATCTCCTCTCTCAAAAGTCTCACAACTTGTTGAGAGCAACTCCTGTGCCGAGGGTAAACAAGCACAGCAGTAAAGACAAACTCCTTTTGAAGGAACAGGAGGCCAGCTCATCTTCGTTGCCTTTAGAAGACTAAAGAGAAAAGAGAATTTTTCCTAAAAAGCGGGCGCAATGCCGTTAGTGAGAAGAAGCTGGGTCTGGTTTGTATAAAGTGCCAATGTGATAACTGGGACACTCTCTCGTGTGGGTTTTTCTCCGCACGCCTGTAACCTAGAGCGGATTTCTTTTGCATATGCGGAGAGGAAGTCTTGGAGTACGCAAGCCGGGCTTGCGCTTTGTTTGCCCGCAGCAGAGCTACGGGCAACTTGTGGGCCAAGCACGGCTTGGCCTACCAAAGGCAGGAGCATGGCTCCCGCACTCCACAAGGAGGATCGCCCTACACTCAAGGGTAAACCGCTCTGGGGAGACAGAGTATTCGGCTTCAATTTACACAAAATGTGAGAGCAAAATATTAATGCCGCATTCACTTCTGCGTCGGCGGTTCCATCGTTAGTGGAGTTGCGATCTCTTCCAGCGGCTTGCGTTCGCTTGCCACTCCGCAAAAAAGCTCGACTCCCGCGGCGATGAGCATCAATACTGCTCCAAGCAGATAGCCGTTGAAGAGCGCGCGCGAGTCATGTTGCTCGATAAGGAAACCAAAGAAAGCCGGTGCCCCAAGGCCACCTATGGCAGTGCCAATCGCATAGAAGAGCGCGATCGCCAGCGCTCGCATCTCTAGGGGAAAGATTTCACTCACCGTCAGGTATCCCGCGCTCGCCGCGGCCGAGGCGAAGAAGAAAGTGATGGACCAGCCCAGCGTCTGGCTGGCAGCGGTGAGCTGACCCTGGAGGAAGAAGAGGTTGGTTATGATGATAATAAGCCCGGAGATCGCGTACGTAGTGCTGATCATGGCCCGACGCCCGATGCTGTCGAACCATCGGCCTAGCATGAGTGGTCCAAGGAAGTTCGCCACGGCGAAGAACAGTATATAGAGGCCGACCCGTTCCGCTGGCACGCCGAAGATTCTGTTGAGGACGAGGGGATAGGTGAAAAAGATGCCATTGTAGAAGAATGCCTGGGAGGCGATGAGAACGAGGCCGAGGAAGGCGCGACTGCGGTAGCGGACGAATAATGTCTGGACAATCGTACGCATGCTGATGTGCGCCCCAGGGTAAACCCTAATCTGTTGCGTAATCGGCGTCAGTCCCTGACCTTGGCCGCTCTCGACAACCTCAGCCTCGATGCGAGCCATGATCACCTCGGCTTCGGTTCGGCGTCCATGTGCAAGTAGCCAGCGTGGACTTTCCGGGACGTAACGGCGGGCAAGAACCATGGCGCCGCCGACCAACCCGCCTAGACCGAATGACAGCCGCCATCCCAACTGCACAGGGACGAAGTGGGGATCGAGCAGGACTAAACTGGCAGCTGCCCCCGCCGCGGCACCGATCCAGTAAGAGCCGTTAATCAGCAAATCGACTTGACCCCGAATCCGGGCTGGAATGAATTCGTCTATGGCAGAATTGATCGCCGAGTACTCACCGCCGATCGCCATCCCAGTCACAACACGGAATAACACGAAGCTCCAAAAGTCCCAGGCACAGGCGGTGAGTACGGCGCCTCCCAGGTAAATACCCAGCGTCACCGTGAACAGACGCTTACGTCCCAGCCGGTCCGTCAGGTAGCCGAATAAGAGGGCTCCCCCGATTGCCCCTGCCAGATAAAGGGTGCCCGCTAGCCCCACTTGATACGCGGTTAGGCCTAAGGTCGTAGGGCTCTCCAACACAGCACCGATGGACCCGACAATCGTCGCCTCCAGGCCATCGAGAATCCAGGTCACCCCCAGCGCAACCACGAGCAGTCGATGGAACCGACTCCAAGGAAGGCGATCGAGGCGGGCGGGGATATCGGTCTCAATCATAGCGACTCTGCTAAGGATACTGGGTTTCCTTGGCCCAATTAGTCCCACTGGACAACCGGCCAGACACGTCCATGTTCTCCCAGCTTACGACGGAAAAAAAGCACTTGCATAGACTTGGATCTGTGGAAGTATACAGAGACTAGCTCCACCTCTCCTTTCCGTCCCTCCTGACACCCGTTACACGGGTGTCAGGCTACCCTTCAACGAAAATAAGACGCTCTGCTTCGGCCTAGATGCGGATGCCACTAAAGAGCAGAGTCCGCTTCACAGCAAGAACAAACACGCCACGGGGAGTAGATCTGCGCTTGCATCTTCTATAACTATGAGAATCAAATAGTGCAGACGTGCACAGAGTGAGAGGAAGCATAGGAGGGTGGTGAGGTGCGTGTAGTAATAGGGATGGTGATGGGAATCTTCTCTGTCTGTTCCTGCTCGGTTGTAATGGCCTCTCTTGGCCTGCTTGAAAGTCCTGGCGCTGGCTCTTTTCAGAGTGGACAAGGAGTCATCTATGGATGGGTGTGCGAGGCCAAGAAAATAGAGATTACCGTCGACAACGCGATTACCGTCGAAGCCCCCTAGGGTACCTTGCGCACTGACGCACAAGCAGTCTGCGGCTATATTGGCCCTGCCCGTATACCGTGCGCCAACGGCGAGGACAAAGCGTGTCGCACGGTTAAATTTTCCCCAACCGTTTACACTGGAATATCAACACGCCTCATTGATCAGTTTTCCGTAGCGGGGTATCGCAGCAGTTGAACAGGGAGACCCGACTATGCGCCTGTAGCTCAAATAGGGTAGAGCACCCTCTCTTCATTGCTCTTGATCCACTAGGAGCGGGCGATGCGGATCCTCAGGCGCGGAAGCGATGCCCTTCCCCTCTCGCTGCTGACTGAGTTCACACGAACCGAACGTCTTTGGTTATTTCGCCTTCTTCTGCCTCCACCGCCTTAGGGCAAAGAATGCCACAAAGAGTGCAGAGGTCAATAGCACAAGAGACGTCGGCTCTGGCGTTGGACAAAAAACCTCACCTTTGATGATCTCGGTCCAGCTTGTGAAGATCGGGTGGGCTTCATTCGTTCCGCTCGTCGAACTGTAATTGTACTCTGCGACCGGTTGAGGCCAATAACAGTTGGTCAGCGCAGAGTCTTCGCCCGGGCGACACTCCCGGATGGTTGTGTACGGGGCGTAGTAGACCGTCTCGCGCTCCTCCGTCTGCCAGCCAGTGATCTGCCAGTGAGTAACTTCGGTCACCTCCTGTGTACAGTGCTTGCCGCAGTGCTCCACAGGGATAGTTGAGGCTGGACAAAGGGCAGGAAAAAGGAGTAGGAGAAGAAGACACATCGTTTCCCCGTGAATGCCAAGACGCCACGCCGTACTCTTGCCTGTTTTCATTGCTCGACCTCCTTTATGGTATCAAGCGGATAAATCGGCAGGATTGGCGAATGGTTTATCGCACTTCGTGTCCTCGACCGATAAACTGAGGCGATACCTCCTGAACTGAAGCGGCTCTATTCCCTCTGCGCTTTGTCTGGAAGCGTGAGCCCGTGGCTTCACGGGGAAAGCCCATGACGGAAGGATGGAAGACCGCGTTCCGGGCAGCTTGTTGAAGACTGGGGCTACAGGACTTGCGCTTTCATAATCTCCGTCATACCTTTGTCACTCGCGAAGTTGGCGAGGGATAGGGCTAGTATGCGCCTGTAGCTCAATAGGATAGAGCACCGGGCTTCGAACCCGTAGGTTGGGAGTTCGAGTCTCCCCGGGCGCGTTTCTTTGGTGAGAAGAGCGAAAAACTGATGAAACGCCTCTTTGATCGCGTTCTGAACCATTTCCCTTCACTTAATCCCTCTCAGTCTAGCGAATCAACCGCAACCCCTGGCGTCACTGTGCAGCATAAGCAAGAAGAACAGCCTCAGCCATTGTTACGCGCAGTAAACAATTACATTGTTGTGGTGTTGGATAGCTGCCGTTATGACACAGTTATGGCAGCTGCGCCTCGCACTTTGAGTTACCTTGGGCCTGTGGAAAAACGTTGGAGTTATGCTTCCTGGACAGCACCTTCGCACTATAATCTTCTGATGGGGCTGCTTCCGCATTCAAGTCCTCACCATGTCTATGCGTCGGAATATTATAAACAGGATTTTCTGAAATATCGGGAGCGACTGGGAGCCGACCAAGTTGAATTCAAAAGTCTCGTCCCCCATCTTTTCTTGCCCACATTTTTGAAACACAAGCTTGGTTACCGGACGCATGCCTTGGTCTCGTTGCCGGTGTTGAATCCGGCAACGCCGCTGAACAAGGACTTCGATACTTTTACCTTGATGCCTAAACACAACGATATGGCCGCGATGATCGAACGCATGACGTTCTCTCCTGACCATCCATCCTTCTATTTATTGAATGTGGGAGAAACCCATTATCCGTATGCGCTACCGCAGGAACCAGAAAATCAGTGGCCCAAGATTCATGGCGTACATGGCGTCTTCAAACACTTGGATGACCTGGTCGTCGGGGGCAAGCTAATTGAGGAGGACGGAGAAATACCTAAGTTTTTTGATCAAGACAGACTCGATCAACTCCGCGCCCGTCAGGTGACCGCAGTCCGCTACCTTGATGAGGTGTTCGCTCGGCTCTTTGATATGGCGCCGCCAAATACCTATATCACAGTCACGGCGGATCACGGTGAGTTATTTGGTGAAGACGGATATTTTGGCCATGGCCCGATCAATCACGAGAAGGTCTACGAAGTGCCATTGGTGGAAGGAAAAATCCGCTAGGTCTGTTCCACCTTCTGAGAAGAGTGATCCGTGAAAAATCTGCAAATTCTTATCGGCCTTATGCTAAGCGTTGTTTGCGGCTATTTTGCTATCCGTGGGGTGGAGTGGAGCGCTGTTTGGGACGCATTTGCCAAGTTGTATTGGCCGGCTCTCCTTCCTGCACTGGGGTGCTTGGGGTTGCTTTTTCTCTTACGTGCCTATCGCTGGCAGCGCTTCGTCGCGCCTTTACAGCCGCTCCCCTTGCGTCCTTTTTTTTCTGCCACGCTGATCGGGTTCATGGCCAATGATGTGTTGCCGTTGCGCGTGGGAGAATTGGTGCGTGCCTATGCGCTGGCCCATCTCACCTCTGTACGCATTAGTACCGCTTTGGCAACCGCTCTGCTGGAGCGCGTCTGGGATACGATCGTGATTGCCGTCCTCCTGGTTGCCACGTTGTCTCATTTTCCCCTCCCGGCGTGGCTGGCTCGTGCTAATCTGCTGTTTTTGGGTGGTTGTGCCGTCTTTTTGCTGGCTGGGTGGCTGCTCGTCCATCGTGGAGAGCGAGTCCTGTCCTGGTTACCACCGCGTCTGCTAACCGTGGCGAGAAACTTTATTAGCGGATTTACTGCTCTACGGAGTATCTCGCTCGTCATTGGGGTGTCGGTCCTCTCCCTTCTCATCTGGTTGATGCTGGTGGCGTTTTATTGGGTCCTCTTATGGGGATGCGGATTTGCGCTGCCGCTGCAAGCAGCGTTGATGGTGACGGTGCTGACGGTTTTTGCCGCGGCGGTACCAGCGGCGCCAGGATACGTTGGCACGTTCCAGTATGCGGTCGTGGTCGCGCTGTCATTTTTTTCTGTGTCGAAAGAAGAGGCGCTGGGTTTTTCCATCATTGCCCACTTAACCCAGCTACTCCCCGTGATCATCGCTGGCTTGGTTGCCTTAGTGCGTGAACGCTTGCCCTTATGGCCTGCTCGTCTGATGCCGGCTGAAACCGAAACACCTGGAGGACAGACGACCCAAAGTGCCGCTGATGCCTATGAACAACAAACAGAAAGGCGTAAGCGCCAGTCAGGATAGGACTGTTAGCAGCGTCCAACACGGGTCAGCGGCCCGTGCTACCAGAGGTACAGCAAGGTAGGGCGAGCTCTGCCCGCCGGAGCTGGCAGGCGTAGCCTGCCCGACAAAAGCGGCTCCTCGCGATGACAACTTCCCTTGACCTGTTTATGCGACTGTCTCTCTTTCTCCTAAAAAAATTTGACAAGGAATGGGAAGAGGTGTATGTGAGGCCGCAGCAGCTACGAGGGATTCGTCCGACCGGGAGAACTCTCACAACCAGAGAGCAAGGACGACTACAACCAAGGAGGGCATGTCATGAGGAGGCAGAGACAGCACAGTAGCGGGTGGCTAGTGGTAGGGGTGTTATGGTGGGGGCTTTCGGCAAGCACAGCCTGGGGCTATTTCTTTGATGACCGGCGCGAGATGAGCCTCTCGGGCTTCTTCTACTCCCGCCAGGTGATCGCCACCTCGCAGGATAACATCGGCACCTTCACCGGCTTCTACCAAGCCGGCAATTTAGTCTCCAGCCGCAACTTCCTCACCCTGGAGTGGCGCCATAACATCAACCGCCTCATGCGCAGCGCCCCCACTCTGGGGCCGGCCTTTGAGTTCTTGAACTTCGATGCCTTGGATTACTACCTCAATCTGCGCGAGACCTATGAGGGGACCTGGGATTATGGCATCACCAAGCAGCGCCGCCAGTTGCAGGGCGGGGGTGGCACCTCGTTTTGGGACAAGTACTACAACGTGCAGAAACCAGCTTACAACGGCGAGTTTAGCCGTTTTCGCAACTTTGAGTACATCACCTCGATCAACTACATGGAGAAGAAGATCAACCAAGTGAGTCTGTTTGAGTGGTATTTTAACATCACCAAGGGACCGCTATTTATCCGCATTGGGCGCCAGAACCTGTCGTGGGGAGAGACGGATGCTTTTCGGCTCCTAGACCAGATCAATCCCTTAGACAATCTCTTTGGCGGCTCGCTCGTGCCCCTCGATGAGCGGCGCGTCCCGCTCAACATGTTGCGGGCGCAATGGAGTTTTGGCACGGTGGGGCCGGTCAGTGACTTGACCTTAGAAGGCTTTATCTCACCGGATCGCAGAACCGCGGCCGCTTATGCACTGAACCAGGGAATTTTTTGGAACACGCCGACCAACCCCTCGCCGGTGGAAGTGTATCACATGCCCTGCGGGGGTCCAGTGTTTGGGGCCAAGAACACGCAGCCCCATTTGCGCACCGATCTCGATAAGGAAGACGGGCCGCCGTGTTCAGTGCGCGCGCCTGGGCCGCGCAACAATCTCTCCAGCAGTCGGGGAGGGGGACGAATCTTAGGCACGATCCATGACTTCACTTTCTCGATTGCCCACTACTACACCTGGCAAGACAACGCTGCTTCGCAAGCTGGGATTCTCTCGCCCTCACCCGCACATTTGGCATGGGATTTGAGCCCTTCGTTGTTCACGGCCTTGACCGGCAAAGCGGCGGTGCCGGCCAACAATCCCTGGGGCACGCTGGATCCGACCGTCAACGGCGCCGGGCTGGTCGGAGGGCCTGGGGCGGGAGCCGGGGTCGCGTCTGTGGTGGAGCGTAACCTGTGGGTGCCGATTCGCGAGAAACGCATTCAGATCACCGGCGCCTCGCTCTCCTTCCCGGTCAATGCCCTGACCGGCATGTTTGTCGGCTCGGATAATCCCTTGTACTACCTCTACACCACCTTCCGCTCAGAGGTGGCCTATTTCCGCAATGTCATGCTGCGCTCGGAGTTTCATGACGCCGCGGCGGGGACTGCCTTCCAGCGCTTCTTGACCGTGCCGATTTATAATGCGGGGGTGCAGAACCGATTTGCCGCCTTCTACAATCCAGAGTTTTTGCCCAAGTCGGTCAACCCCAATGCCCATTTCTCCAGTGAAGGCACCTGTCGGCAAGAAGGCGGCGGCGTACGCGGCTGTCGGCTGCCGCGACCCAGGAACAGTGATGCGTGGGCGTTTAACATTGGGCTGGACCACAACCAGTGGATCACTTGGCTCAATCCCAGTGCCAGTTTTGCTTTCACGGGGCAGTTCTTCTTGTTCCGCTTCCTCAATGGCCGCAACACCTTCAAGGCTGATCAGCCGGCGAATATTCTCAACGATGCGCGCCACGTAGGGGTACGGCCGCGCTCTGCTGCGCCGACGCGGGAGCCGAGCCTGCAAAATCGTCCTGGTGGGCCGGGCAACCGCACCCAGAGCTGTATCACGGCGCCGGGCACCACCTTTCCCTGTATTTACACCGGACAGTTGCGCCAGCCCTATGACTCGGAGATTACCACCTTTGGAGTGTCGACCACCTACATGGGTGGGAACTTACGGCCGGCCTTAGGGTTTCAGTATGACTGGGCGGGATCATGGTTGTTGCAGCCCAGCGTCACCTGGGTATTTTGGGATCCGTTTCGGGTGAACATGACCTACAACTGGATTGAGGGGAACTGGGGAGGGTTAGGGACCCTAAAGTTCAAGGACAACATCTGGTTCGAGCTGCAGTATCTGCTGTACTAAAACGACGGGACTGGGGATTAGGGGTTAGGAGTGGTGGGGTGGGCAGTGCCCGCCCTACGCCCGTTTGGACAATGACTTCACCGTCGCTTTGAGGAGCGAAGAATCTCAAGGAGACCCATCGATGGCGCTCTTGGCTCTGAGTATGCAGGAGCGCAAGCTGCTCGAAGGACTGATTATCCGCACCGCGTTGACCAATGAAGCGCGGCGGGCACAAGCGCTGTTGTGGCTCGATGAGGGCGAAAGCCCCCAAGCAGTGGCCGCACGCCTCAACGCGAGCAGGCAAACGGTCTACAACTGGGCGACCCGATTCAAGCGGCGGCGGAGTGAGCGCGATATCGGATCACGCCTCGCCGACGGCAAACGCAGCGGTCGCCCGCGTGGTCTCTCCGGCCGTCGACCCGTTGATTAAATAATGGTGTAGAATCCTCTCAGATTGAATAATCTTTGTTTCCACCTTTTCTCCCTTGGGATAATTTCCCTCATCGGCTATGGAGGAATGGCGTGGCTCAGTCTTGCCTTCGTTTACGGTCAGGGCCACCGTCAGCGGCCGATCCTGCTTTTTCTTGGGCTATACGCAATTATCTTTGTCTCGTATTTCGTTGCCCTCCGTAGTTTGTCACGCCCACTACGACGGTCAGCGGCACTATGGCTCATCATCGGCTTTGCGATCCTCTTTCGTGCAGCCCTCCTCTGGTCACATCCGATTCAGGAAGATGACTTTTATCGCTACCTCTGGGACGGGAGCGTCGTAGCGCACGGGCTCAATCCTTATCGATTCACTCCCAGTGAGGTACAGAAATCAAAGGGAGAAAACCAGACTATCGAGCCCTACGATCGTATTGGGGAAGAAGATGCCGCCCTCGCTGTCATTTTGGCGCGCGTGAATCATCCGGAGGTGCCAACCATCTATCCACCCCTCGCCCAGGCGGTCTTTGGCCTCTCCGCTCTGCTTGCGCCTGGAAGTCTGTTGGCTTTACGGCTCGCCTTCCTGAGCTTCGATCTGGGTCTGTGCGGACTGATTGTCGCTCTGCTACGGCACCTAGAAATTAGTCCCTTCTATTGCTTGATCTATGCCTGGTCTCCTCTGGTGATCAAAGAAACGATGAACTCTGTTCACTATGATGTCGTCCCGACGTTTTTTCTCGTTCTCGCCTTACTGCTTTCTCTCAAACAAAAAGTTCTACTCGCGCATGTGAGCTTTGCTTTCGCGGTACTGGGGAAAATTTACCCGTTGCTTTTGCTGCCAATGTTCTTGTGGCGAACCTGGCAGACGCGCGGGCACCTGCATGCATTTCTCGGCTTCGGTGTTGCTCTCCTGGTCATTGCCTTTGGCTATGCGCCTTTTCATGATGCCGGAGCATCTCTCTGGCGAGGGACGTTGACGTTCGCCGGGCAGTGGCAAACCAATAGCCTGCTCTTTCCCTTCCTGCGGGCGCTTGTCGGTGAACGCTGGATAGCGAATGGAATCGTGATCCTTGCGCTGAGTGGTGTTGTCGCTGTGGTGCTTGCTCGTGGTGCATTGCAAGCAGGGCGAGAATTTCTCTGGAGTGTATTTCTCGTGCTGGGAGCGCTTTTTCTATTAAGCCCGGTGGGCAACCCTTGGTACTTCCTCTGGCTGGTTCCCTTCCTCTGTGTCTTTCCGCTCCAGTCCTGGCTTTTGCTGTCAGGTCTGCTCGGGCTGTATTACCTCTCTTTTTATTTTAGCTATCATCAGGCAAAGGAAACTTTTCGCTGGGTCATCTGGTTAGAATATGCGCCATTCCTGGTGATGCTCCTGTGGGAATGGCTAACCTTACGGAGTCTTCATGGATTTACATCGCCTCCAGAATCGTTTCTTCGCCCTCCTGTTTAGAGGAGAGAAAGGAACCTAACACGAAGTTGTAGGTCAATTGAAACAATCTCTGTTCGTGCTTCAACAGAGCCTGTCGAAGGACTCAGCATGAGCGGTTTTCGGCTTCGTGGAGACGTAGCATGTTACGTCTCCACCCGTTCGCCCTGAGCTTGTCGAAGGGCAAATGGCGCGAAGCTTAATGGACGAGGCAAAAGGCAAGTTGATATAAGGTGACAATGAAAACCTGGCTTGTGATGCTCTCTATGGCGTCGTGCCTCTGGTCGACGCTAAGTTACGGGCAAACGCACGCGCTGCCAACCGCAGAGACTCCATTGGTTGTCGTTCCCGAAACAAAAGAAGTCAAAGTCTTCGGAGTTATTCACGCCGGACGGTTCAACGCCGCCCGGGGCGAGGAAGCGCACTACCATCTGCTGGTCTGGCAAGGGGGAAAATCTCCCAATGCGCTGATTGAAACTCCGGCTGATGACCTGATTTTTCATGCTGCGCTGGTCAAACTTGGGGCGCGGCCAGGGGACAATCTCGCCATGACCTCGTGGACCGAGCGACACGATGAACACAGTGTCGCACCATTGGAGAAAGTGAGTGGCAGCACGCTCGATGTTCGTATCGCGTGGCAGGCTAAACCCATCGGCATTCCGGTCGTGCAGGCATTCCGTCAGGTTTCGCAGGCTACGGCCGATTGGCATTTTGGTGGGAACCGTGACCGGCCGTTCAACCGTATTCCTTTCGCTCCTCGTCCTGGTTGCCTTGTCTGTCTCTATAGCTGTCCGAGCGGCAAAGTCAGTAACGGGGCGCTCAGCGTCCATGATTATGTAACCACTCCATCGCGTTTTGTCGCCGATACTGACCTTCTCCCCCCTGACGGGACACCGGTGATTGTGATCTTCCGGGTGTTTTCGTGATGTAGGTCTGACGTGCAACCGCGTATCGCAGTCATTATTCCTGCGCTCAACGAGGAAATTGCTCTCCCACGGGTCCTCGCCGATCTTCCGCAAACCCTGATAGCGGAGGTGGTGGTTGTCGATAATGGTTCTTCGGATCAAACGGCGGCCGTGGCGCGGGCAAAGGGCGCGACGGTGCTGAGCGAACCGCGTCGCGGGTATGGCTGGGCGTGTCTCGCCGCTATTGCCTATCTGAAAGCCAAAGCGCCGGATATTGTAGTGTTCCTCGATGCTGATTATAGCGACTATCCGGATGAACTGCCGGCGGTAATCGCACCAATTGTGACTGGCGCGTATGATCTGGTCATTGGCTCGCGGACGAAAGGCAAAGCTGAAGCTGGCGCGCTGCTGCCGCAGGCGCGCTTCGGCAATGCGCTGGCAACCCAACTTATTCGTTGGCTGTATGGATTTACCTACAGTGACCTTGGTCCCTTCCGTGCCGTCCGCTTTTCTGCTCTCCTTGAGCTTGGCATGGCAGACCGGACCTACGGCTGGACGGTGGAGATGCAAATTAAAGCCGTGCGACGAGGACTACGGATCACTGAAGTTCCGGTACGGTATCGCAAACGCGCCAGCGGAGAATCCAAGGTCAGTGGAACGCTCAAGGGGACCGTGCTCGCCGGCGCTAAGATCTTGTGGACGGTCTTCCGTTATGCGCGGACATCACCATGAGAGAAGGGGCAGTTGACGGGATCTCTGATCCCGTTGCACTGCAAAAAAGAACGTTTACGTCTGTCATTGTAAGCGAGCATCCGAGTTCGCATTGCCGTTCGGAGGGTCATGCAGATTTCTGTCGTCATGCCAGTGTTAAATGAGGCCGAGACTATCGCCCAGACATTGCGCCGGCTGCGGCAGACCGGCGAGTGTCAAGCAATTGTTGTCGATGGTGGAAGTAGTGACGCGACCGTCCAGATCGCCCACGTGTATGCTGATGTGGTCTTGACGGCCCCTTGCGGGCGTGCCCGGCAAATGAACGCTGGCGCGCGTGTAGCGACTGGTGAGGTGTTGCTATTTTTGCACGCCGATACAACGCTCCCGCAAGGATTTCCTACGGTGCTTAACCATGCCCTGCGAGATGATCGTATCGTGGGTGGCCGTTTTGATGTTCGGCTCGACGCAGAAGGGTGGCCGTTTCGGATAATTGAGCGCTTAATGAATGTGCGCTCGCGGCTCACCCGGATCTCTACTGGTGATCAGGCTATTTTTGTCCGGCGGCACGTCTTTCAGGAAATGGGTGGATACCCTGCTCTGGAGTTAATGGAAGACCTGGCGCTGAGCCGCAAGCTTAAACGACTCGGACAGATTGCTTGCCTACGAGAACGAGTCACGACGTCGGCACGGCGGTGGCAGCGAGATGGGATAGGCAAAACCATCGTGCGCATGTGGATGTTACGATTCTGTTACTTCCTTGGCGTCCCGTCAGAGCGGTTGCGAGCATTTTATACCGATACACGTTAAAGGGTTTTACTGCTGCGGAGCCTGCATGCAGGGGCGTACGGCCATACGCCCCTACTCTCTTACGGCGCCGTGGAGATAGTTTCTGCGCGTGTTACTTAATTTCCCCGGCGTAAATCTGCGTGACGGTACGCAAAAAGGCCAGCCCTTCGGTCTTCTGGCGCTGGAATGAATTGCGCCCGATAATAGAGCCAAAACCGCCGCCGTCGCGAATAGCGCGTGCTTCGGTGAAGAAGGTTTCGTCTTCACTCTTGGCCCCGCCGGAAAAGATGACAATCCTTTTGCCGTTGAACGCGCTCTGCACGACGTGGCGGACACGGTCGGCCAATGTCTCAACTGGGATATGGTATTTTTGGTAGACTTTTTTTGCTTCTCCTAACTCAACGTGAGCGCTCGGGAGTTTGACTTTGATCACGTGGGCGCCGAGTTGGGCGGCAATCTGCGCGGCGTAGGTGACGACGTCGATCGCGGTTTCACCTTCTTTGCTGAGCCCGGAGCCGCGAGGATAGGACCACATCACCATGGCTAACCCCTTGGCTTTGGCTTCTTTGGCGATTTCGCGCGCTTCCTCATACATGGTCCGCGCTTGAGATGAGCCTGGGTAGATAGTAAACCCTACCGCGGCGCAGCCGAGTCGCAACGCATCGTCAACACTCCCTGTGACAGCGGAGAGTGGGTCTTTCTCGTCGTACAGCACCTCGTGATTGTTGAGTTTGAGAATCAGAGGAATCTCGCCAAGGAAATTGGTCACTCCCGCTTCAATGAAGCCGAGCGGGGCTGCGTAGGCGTTACAGCCGGCCTCAATCGCTAGCTGAAAATGATAGTCCGGATCATAGCCGGAGGGGTTAGGCGCAAAGCTGCGGGCGGGTCCATGCTCGAAGCCTTGGTCGACCGGTAAGATCACCATCTTGCCGGTACCGCCGAGGCGACCGTGGTTCAGCATCCGGGCAAGATTCATTCGGGTCCCAGGATTATCACTCTCATACCAATTCAGGATTTCTCGTACACGTTCGGTCATAGACTCCTCCTCATGGCACAACAGTGCTGAGCGAATAGACCGTATAGTAAAACGATTCTCCTTGAATTACAAAGCGCTATTGATAAAAAGCTTCGGCCTGCTTTACGTCCTCGGCGCTTCCGATCAGCAGGGGAATCCGCTGATGAAGGCTCGTGGGAAAAATATCAAGGATCCGCTGGGTGCCGTTACTCGCTCTGCCACCGGCCGCTTCCATAATCATCGCCATCGGGTTCGCCTCGTACATGAGGCGCAGTTTGCCGTTTGGACTTTTCGGATCCGCCGGATAGAGAAAGATCCCGCCTTTCAATAGGGTGCGATGAAAATCGGCGACCAGCGAGCCAACGTACCGAGCAGAATAAGGCCTTCCTGAGGCTTTATCATGCTGCTGCAAATAATCGACATATCCACGGGTTGGCGCCAACCACTCTACGCGGCGCCCTTCGTTAATGCTGTAGGTCGAGCCGCGTGCTGGAACGCGGATATGTTCGTGAGAGAGCAAAAACTCACCTAGCCCCGGGTCGAGGGTAAAGCCATGCACTCCATTGCCGGTGGTAAACACCAACATCGTACTCGAGCCGTACAAGGCATATCCCGCAGCGACCTGAAATTTACCGGGAAGATACAACGCCTTCGCGATATCGGCTCCCGTTCCTGCCGGGCGGCGATGCACGGAAAAAATCGAGCCGACGGTGACGTTCACGTCGATATTGGAAGAGCCGTCCAACGGATCTATGAAGATCACATACTTTCCTTTGGCGGCATTATTGCCAAGAATCTGCGCTGGCCGTTCCATTTCTTCAGAAACCAACTCGGAGACTAGTTGTCCGTAAGCAAAAGATTCGAGGAAGGCTTCGTTAGCGAGGGTATCAAGCTTCTGAATGATTTCTCCTTGCACGTTGATTTCGCCGGTCGAGCCGAGGACGCCAACGAGACCTGCTCGTCCTAACTCATAAGCAATTTTTTTTGCCGCCAGAGCAATCTGCGACAAGAGCACCGAGAACTCCCCAGTTGCGCCCGGATGCGCTTGTTGTTGCATGAGCAGATAACGAGTGAGAGTGACGGTGGTGTTCATAGATCCCTCCTAATGCCAATTGAATCCCTCTTAACAACTAGAGAAGAGAACTGTTTTGTTCTACCACAGGAAGGGACCGAAGGAAAAGAAAGAAGATAAGAATGGATCGGCAGGGAAAGCGGCTGTGGGGGTGGTGGGGGTGGTGGAGGTGCCGCCTTCCCTGCCCGCGTCCAAGGATATAGAACGGCAACGCTGGGAAAAACTTTAGGCAAGGGAGCGTGGTGGAAAAACCAAGCGGAGAGAAGAAGTTAATCGCATTCTTGCTCGCACTTTTCCCTGCACAGAAAAACAAACTGTCAAATCGGCGCCGCGAAAATTTCGTGTCTAGCGTTTGACCCACGGGTGCTGAAACGGATGCGGACTGTTCCAACCATAGCGCGGTTCGGTGCTAGATATGCGTGCCTACTTTCCCTCTGCATGGTGGTGGTTGGACGATGGGCAGTCCCAAAACCCACCTCCGTGTAGGACGAGAATTTGCCGCCGCAGGGTACCTGACCATTAACCTCGACTACCGCCGGGCGCCCAAGCCTCGTTTCCCGGCAGCGTTCGATGATTGTCTGTTTGCGACGAGATGGACGGTTGAGAATGCAGCTCGCTATGGTGGTGACCCACAGCGACTCGCCGTGGGTGGAGATTCGGCTGGCGGCAACCTCGCAGCGGCAGTGCTGGCCGAGTGTACGCAAAAAGGTGGACCGAAAATCGGCGTCGGAGTGCTCATTTACGGAGTTTTTGCTTATCACAAAGCGATCAGCGCCTTAGGCAGTAACAGCGCGGATACCCAATTTTGTCTTCCGGTGGAGCAATACGAGGCGTTACGGAAAGACTATCGTGTCAGTCCGCTGTATGGGTGTAGTAAATTTCCACCCTGCTATCTCGGTGTCGGCAGCAAAGATCCGCTCTTACCTGAATCGCTTGCTATGGCGCAAGCATTGAAAGACGTGGACATTGACTATGATCTCCATGTCATCGACGGTGCGCCGCACGGCTTCTTCCAACTCACGCCGCTACCTGCCTACGCCGAAGGGTACCAGCGCGCCATCGCGTGGCTTGATCGTTATCTCAAACGTTAACGAAGAGGAAAAGGGCAAAGTCTCCCATCCCCCTATAGCGGTTTACCCTCGCGGGTGCCCTCGACTCGTAGGGGCAGTTCGTGAATTGTCCCTACGAGAAGCTGGGACGTCTCATGCAAAGAAAAACGGAACGACTCCTGTTGCTTACCGGAACAAATCGGCATCTGCCGGCCGGATGAGTGTCTTGCTACCACCTTCCGCGGGGACGAACTGGTACCCGCGAATAATCACCGCCGGAATCCCGGCACTTTTTTCCATGACCAAGCCAGCGGCGGCGGCTAATTCATCCGCGACTGCGACGACCGTATGATGCAACTCACGGCCTCGCAGGTCGGTACCGCCCCGGAGATCAAGCAGAGGCTCAAAACCGGCTACGCCCAGAGCGAATTCCACTAGTCCGTCGCGCCACGGGCGCCCAAACGTATCGGTGATAACCACACCAATAGTGACACCACGGTGTTCTTGCATCGCCAGACGAAGGGTACGGGCGGACCCGTCGATATCTTTGGGAAGAACAATAACGATATCTTCTCCCAAGCTGTTGGATTCATCTACGCCAGAGTTGGCACATACCCACCCATGTTTGGTTTCGGTAATGACGACGCCATTCTTCATCCGTACGATACGGCTACTTTCTCGCAGAACGACCTCCACCATGCGTGGATCTTTTTCCCATGATGTCGCAACTTGCCGTGCGAATGCTGATGGCTCGATCATCTTGAGGTCGACAATCGCACCCTCGGCCTTAGAGACAATCTTCTGACAAACGATTAACACATCGCCGTTTTGCAGACCCACTTGCGCACGGTCGATGGCGTCAAGCAAGAGGGCAGGCAAATTGTCACCAGGATGAATCTCCGGGATACCGGGGATAGGAATAATAGAGATCGTTCGCATGCGGTGCCTACTTCGGTCTCAGCATCTGAGGTCTGGAATCCAGGGTGGCGAGCTTCCATCCTTACATTCTGGATTCTTTTCTCTGTCGTTTTTTATGTCTGTACTCTACAACAACTCTTGCTAATGCGACAGACTTCCCCACATCTTGCATGATCGTATCAGTGGCAATTGCTGCTAGCCCTTGCTGCTCCAGTCGTGGGAGTTGGCCGGCATCCTGCGTGTCGATGACGAAAGTATCAAGAAAATCTCGATAGAGACCGGCTACGCCAACCGCCGAAACCTCGATTCCGAGACCGCTCAATAACCGATCGGCTGGACCTTTGATAGGTTTTCCCGCCACCAGTGGACTAATGGCCACAATCGGGGCGACGGTTTCGCGCAGTGCCTCGCGCACTCCCGGTAAGGCGAGGATGGGACCGATACTGACGATCGGGTTGCTCGGAGGTATAATCACTAAGTGTGCATCTTGAATCGCCGTGCACACTCCTGGGGCAGCCGTTGCCGTCGCGATCCCCCGCAGTTCAACTTTGCGAACCTGCCCTTCACCACGTCCTTTGACGAAGTATTCCTGAAAGGGAAGTGCTCCTGCCTCGGTATGAACGATGGTTCGTACCTGGTCATTACTCATCGGCAGGAGTGTTGCCTGTATCCCCCAGGCACGAGCAATCGTAGCCGTGACCTCGCTCAAGGATTTGCCCTGCCGCAGTTGTTGCGTGCGGAATAAATGGGTGGCCAAGTCGGTGTCGCCGAGGCCGAACCAGGTGTCAGAGTAATAACGCCCTAGTGCAGCGAGACAGCGAAACGTTTCCTCCGGTAATCCCCAACCCTTACCCTGATCGACTACATTGGCAAGGGTGTACGTTACCGTGTCCAGATCAGGGGAGACCTGAAGTCCAAAGAACTCTTCATCATCACCAGTGTTGACGATGACACAGAGGTGGGTGGGATCGATCACCCGCGCCAAGCCACGCAAGAAGCGAGCAGCACCGACACCGCCAGCTAAGGCGGTGACGTTCACATCACGCAGTATTGACACGACTTATCCTGGCACCGGCTTTTTACCCTTGAGGGAAGGGAAATTTTAATGAGAGGCTTGCAGCTTTTCACGCTCGAACGGATGAACGTAACGGAACTGCGAAGAGGCGGCTAACTTGCGATAGGAACCGAAGCGTTCATCTGGATTTTCGATAAGATCGAGAGGGCTCAACTCCTCATCCTCTCCGGTATAAATCTTGCGCAAGGTATAGGTCGTCGTCCGTTCGGCCGGAGTCCGGTTCACGTCACGAATGAGACGACGGAGTTCCTTGGGCGGCACTAACTGCCCATATTGAGCACCGGCGGAAGTGGAGATGCTTTCGTTGATCAGCGTCCCACCCAAGTCATTAGCACCGACAGTGAGGAGGTATTGAGAAAGCTTGGGCCCTTCCTTGACCCAGGACGATTGAATATTGCGGAACGTTGAACCCAACATGAGCCGAGCAACCGCGTGCATTTTGACCACTTCCGTGCCGGTTGCGCCTTGCCGGACGTTCTTTATCAGTTTGCGCTGATACATGGGCGCTTCTTGATGGATGAGCGAAAGCGGAACAAATTCAGTAAACCCGCCGGTTTCTTTTTGGATGTCACGGAGCAGGTTCATGTGTTTCACCCAGTGGGTTGGTGTCTCAATATGGCCGTACATGATGGTTGAAGTGGTGGGGATGCCAAGACTGTGCGCGGAGGTAATAACTTCAATCCACTGTTGCACGGTAATGCGCCCTGGGGCGATGATGTCGCGGATCTCTTGATCGAGAATCTCCGCCGAGGTCCCAGGCAGCGTCCCTAATCCCGCAGCCTTGAGTTCTTTGAGGTATTGCAGTACCGGAACGCCTGCACGGACGGCACCATATTGAACTTCTTCGGGAGAGAAAGCGTGAACATGCAGATCCGGCAGTACTTTTTTGACCGCCTGGGTTAGCTCGATATAGAACCGCCCATCCATTTTGGGGGGCAGCCCAGCCTGCATGCACACCTCTGTTGCGCCCATGTCCACGGCCTCTTGGGCACGACGGATAACTTCTTCCATCGGGAGGAAGTATCCTTGCTCTTCGCGATATTCACGGCTGAAGGCGCAGAAGGTACAGTGCTTGATACAGACGTTGGTGAAATTAATATTACGATTGACTACGTAAGTGACGACCTCGCCGACTTGACGCCGCCGCATTTCATCGGCAACCAAACCCACCGCTTGCAAGTCGAGTCCGTTCGCCTCACACAGCCGCAGCCCTTCGCTCCAAGAGATCTCCTCGCCGTCTAGTGCGCGATGGAGGATGGTGCTGACTTCGCGATCGATATGCTCAAGAACAGCCGCAAGTCCATTAGTTGCCACAGCTGGATCTCCTTCTTCCTGAAAACGTCAGAGTAACTCGCAGTCCCCAGCTTACAGTCTACGTTTCCGTTTTACGCGCTTGTTAAGTGTGACAGTGTTGCTTGTCAGAACAAACGTTGGTAGCGCAATTATGCCGCCACTTGCTCTTGCAACTCCTGGGTACGTGGTCGCAAAGCAGGTAGCAGAAAGCCCGGACGATCGATGTACTCTGGATAAATCGCTAACCGCTCGCGAAGAGTGAAGCCTTCTTCGCAGCAGGTCCGTGTGAGTATATCGAGATGCGGCCAGGCTGCTTCAGGATTGATATAATCTTTCGTTACTGGCGAGATTCCACCCCAATCATTGATCCCTGCACGGAGCAGAAGTTTGTGATCGTTCGGGCTCAGGTTGGGCGGCGCTTGCACGTTCATCTGCCCACCGAGGAGCAGGCGTGCAAGTGCAACCGTTTTTGCCATCTCGAGACTCTCTGGCTCAGGGGCAGCGGCCATACGAGTGTTCGGCTTCGCGCGAAAATTCTGAACAATAACCTCTTGGATATGGCCGTATTCGCGGTGGATTTCACGGATAGCGATAAGACTATCGATGCACTCCTCACGGGTTTCACCAATCCCGATGAGGATGCCCGTGGTAAAAGGAATCTCCAACTCACCGGCCTCACGTAACATCCGTACGCGTAGAGCAGGATCTTTATCTGGCGCAGAAAAATGTGCCATCCCTCGCTGACGGAGTCGTGGGCTAATATTCTCCAGCATCAAGCCGAGGCTGACGTTAACTTCCTTGAGCCACTTCATTTCGTCATAGTTCATCACCCCAGCGTTGGTATGGGGAAGAATGCCGTGCGAAAGCGCGATTTCACACGCGCGGTAAATATACTCTGTTGTGGTTTTGTGCCCAAACCCTGCCAGGGTTGCTCGATATCCGCTGTACGCGAGTTCAGGTTTATCGCCCAAACACATCAGCGCTTCTTTACAGCCTTGCGCACGGCCCCGTCCAACCCATTCATGGATATCCTCAGGGGTCATTGTCCAAGCACCTGGATCGCGGGGGTCTTTACGAAACGTGCAGTACGAGCAACGATCGCGACAAAGATTAGTTACGGGCAAGAAAACCTTGCGCGAATAAGTAACCGTCCGGCCCTTGTGTCGATCGCGAAGTTCGGACGCAGCGGCTAACACCAGGGGCGCTTCTTCGTCGACGCAGTTGATCAGGGCGTAGCCTTCCTCGGAGGAAAGCATTTTCTCCTGCAAAGCCTTATTGAGAATCATGGAGATGTGAGGTTGCACGAGATCTCCTTCACCTGCGAACGCCTGCCCGAGTATTAGTGGAGGCCCCTAGTAATGTCAACCAGGTTTCCTCCAAAATCTCACTTTTCCGTGATATTGTGCACCACCGTGTCGCCCCTCTTTCTGACAGGCAAAGCTGAGTATCTGAGGGATGAAAACGGATAGCAGCGGGAAAGCGTGGTCTCTTCCTCTTAGGAGAGACCCATCATGGGGTTCTCTGGAGGGAGAACGATGAGTTCGATGCGGCGATTGAGTCTCCGTCCATCTTCAGTTGTATTGTCGGCAATCGGTGCCGTATCCGCTCGCCCGACCGCACTCAGCCGACTTGCTGGAAATTGGGTATGGCTAATCAAGTACTTCACTACTTCAGTGGCGCGCGCGGTAGAGAGTTCCCAGTTGGTGGGAAAGCGGGCACTTAGGGCTGCGCTGATAGAGACGTTGTCGGTATGCCCTTCAATCAGGATACGCTGGCCTTCCATCTTGGTGAGGACAGCCGCTACTTTCTCCATCACTCGTTCCCCTTCTGGAGTAAGGGTTGCTTGCCCACTAGGAAACAAGACCCGATCGAGAATCGTCACCATGAGCTTTTCGTTGGTTTGGTGAAGCGCTATCTCTTTTTGTGATATTTCTGTCTCAAGAGAAGCAACCAGGCGATCATAGGTTCCTTTCATGCCCGAAAGTTCTTGCTCTTTTGCCTGCTGTGCCTCTTGTAGTTGCTGTTTCAATTCGGTACTACGTTGACGCTCGCTGGCAAGCTGAGCCGTCAAGTCTGTTTTCTCTTCGGTCAGCGAAGCAATTTGCCCGCTCAAAGTGTCCCGAGTGGTTGCTAAAGATGACAAATGCTGTTGGTACACGGCTTCAGCCTCATCCTGTCGGTTGAGTGCGTCTGTAAGCGTCTGTTCTAATGCAGTAGTTCGCTCTACTGCGGAGGTGTGAAAGCCTTGCAGGGTTTGTGGCGTTGGGGTTATTCCGATTTCTTCAGTCTTTGCAGCATGATCAGAAATATCAGGAAGAGGAGTGAGTTCGATTTCCACAAGCTGAGCCGGGGGCGTTGCAAAACTTGTCACAAAGGGCAGAGCCCTTCGCCAAGCGGCGAAGAAGACCGCGACGTGAAAGAGCAGGGCGAGTCCTGTCGCAGCAAATAAAATAGAGGAACGCCGGACTGGTGGGTGAACAACCTTTTGCATTCCCGACTGTGAATGCGTATGGAGATTTGTTTCTCCCGTGCCCAGAAAATCATCAAGGACCCATCCGGGCGGAGAGACTGGGGAGGATCTGCTACTAGAAGAACTTCGCTTTTGCATAGCGAGTGCTTGCCTCAGAGGAGGAGAGCAGCATCGCAGCCGAATGAGCGCGCTGACGTCGCAGGTGGATTAAACTTACAGCGGTGCAGAGAAGCCCGATACTCAACATCAGACGGCCGACACTCAGAACTACATGGTAGAAATCGAGTTTTGCGCGCGCAATCTCCCAACGTTCCTGAGCCTCATTGGGAAAACGGGATGCTTTTCCGTAAGGAAGAGATACTGATGCTGTCTGTAGCTGAGGAGCGATCTCAGTCATGACAGCTTGGTAATGGTTCACTTTGGAGATCGCGGCCAAGTAGTTTCCACAGCCCAGCAAGATCAACGCAATCCCTGCAACGAAGGTATAGCTTTTATAGAGTAAACGCACTGTTGTCATAAGAAACTGCCTCCAGCGGTACCATCGCGCTCTCAACGAGTCAAGGCACAGTTGTATCCAAAGGTTGGGTAGGTTAGTGTCATCTCTTAGCAAAATATGGGTAATGTTATTTTTGCGACTAGCCTTGGGCTGAGCGACTATCATCAGGCATGGCGGCTACAACGTACTTTCTATACGCACTGCCGGACGACTGGAGATAACGTGCTTCTGCTGACCGAGCACTACCCGGTTGTAACGTTGGGATATCGCCGCCCTTACGAGCAGGTGCTCCTCTCCGCTGCCGACTTAGCAGAGAAAGGAATTGATCTCATTACGAGTGAACGTGGTGGAGGGGCAACGTACCACGGTCCTGGCCAGCTTGTTGCCTATCCTATCTTTTCCACGTTATTGCGTCGTTATGGCATAAAAGAATTCATCGCTCGCCTGGAGGAGGTTATGGGCAGGGTAAGTCAAAGCTTCGGCGTTGCCGCAACCCGACGAGTCGGCCTCCCCGGTCTCTGGGTCGGAGAATGTAAACTAGGTGCTATCGGCATCACCGTGCGCCGAGGAACTTCCTTGCATGGCTTTGCGCTCAACGTGAACGTAGATTTGCGGCCCTTCTCGTATATTGTTCCTTGTGGGTTGACTGGCAAGGGTGTGACCAGTTTGGCGCAGGAGATGCGCAGAGAGGTGACAGTCGAAGCAGTTGTGGAACAAGTGTGGCAAGCGGTTCAGGAAATTTTTGCCGTGCCCGTAAAGGAGATGACCGATGGGTAGAGTTGTCCTAAGCGAGAGACAATCGCGGGTACGCTGGATCACCATCAACCGACCGGAACGACATAACGCCCTCGATCGCGAGACTATTTTCTCCCTCAAAGAGGCGATCGACGAGAGTGGGAAAGAGCAAGCGACGCGCGTTGTCGTCCTGACCGGAGCTGGTGCGGCCTTTTCTTCTGGAGCAGATCTGCGAGCGGGACGTGATTCACCATCTTCTTCAAAAGAAGATATCCTGGAAGACGGTTTCAACGCGACTATTCGCGCACTATGGAACCTGCCGAAACCGGTGATCGCCGCCATTGGCGGCGCTGCCGTTGGTTTTGGCTGTTCGCTTGCTCTTGCTGCCGATATCCGCCTCGCTTCTGCGGCTGCACGTTTTTCGTTGATCTTTGTCAAAAGAGGGCTGACTGTTGATGGTGGGGCCAGCTATTTCCTGCCGCGCTTGGCTGGAATGCGTGGTATGGAGATGGCGTTAACTGGAGAGATTATCAACGCCGATGATGCTTTACGGTTAGGATTGGTGAATCAAGTGATTCGAGAAAGAGATTTTCACACTGCCGTGGCGGATTATGCCGGCCGTCTAGCGAAGAATGCTCCTTTAGCCCTCGCTACAATCAAGGCTTCCATGCACAAAGCACTGGGGAGCAGTCTAGACGAAATCCTCACCTACGAAATGGAAGAGCAACGACGCCTGGGCCGTACCGAAGATTTCCGCGAAGGAGTTGCGGCATTTCTTGAAAAGCGTGAACCGGTATATAAAGGGGAGTAGAGGAAGACAGCAAATGGGACGTTTCTTCGTGGTTGGTGATATTCATGCTTGCCCACAGGAGTTGGAGGCGTTGCTTTCCGGTCTCTCGCTCCAGCCCGAAGATCGAGTGGTATTCCTTGGTGACTACATTGATCGTGGACCCGGCGCCCGTGAGGTTGTGGACGTACTGCTAGGGCTCAAAGCGGAGAGAGTCTGTCCACTCACTTTCCTTAAAGGGAATCATGAGGACATGTTTCTAGATTTCCTGGGCTACGAGGGACATTACGGTGAATCATTTCTTTTGAATGGTGGCGCTGCGACCTTGAAGAGTTATCGCATATCGCGAACGACGGCAATTCGAGAAATTGCCTTGTTCCTTCCTCCAACCCATCTTCAGTTTTTTTTAGACCTTGTGACTTTCTTTGAAGCCGGCAATACCCTGTGCGTGCATGCCGGAGTAAATCCTCTGCGCCCCCTGTCTGACCAAGATGGGGAGGATCTTCTCTGGATTCGACAAGAGTTCATCGCCAATTCCCACACTCTCCCCTACACGATAGTGTTCGGCCACACTCCTCAACGGGAAGTGCTTTTTGACCTCCCCTACAAGATAGGAATTGACACCGGCCTCGTGTATGGAGGGAAGCTTTCTTGCCTGGAATTGGTCGAGAAAAAGCTGTTTCAAGTAGCTAAAGGAAGCCGGAAGGTTCATGTCGTAGACGTAAAAGACTATTGGAAAGAAGAAGCAATATTAGTGCGGGCGGTATAGCGCGAGCGGTTCACTCTTTATTCCTGCAACCTTTTTTAAGTCCTTGGCTAGAGATAGTTGACTCGATCAGGCACTTCCTCATAGGTCTGGCCAGACTTTTTGTTGGACAAGAAGTAATTTCTACAGATATCCAAAACCCCCTGCTTTTTTGCGGGCCTCATCGCGAGAAGATTAACCTATACAGCTCCGTTACGAGCCCACTTTCAGTCTTGTCCTTTGTCATGGTTTAACTAAGGAGAAAAAAACTCGTGCCGAAATAGGAAAAAGAATCGGCAAGATCTATGGTAACCCCGAAGGAACCTACATTTTCTCTTTCGGTCATCGTCCCGGTGTACAATGAGGCCGCTACCATTCGTTCAGTGCTACGACGGGTGGCCTCGGTTCCTGTTGCCAAAGAGATTATCGTGGTGGATGACGGTTCTACGGATGGGACAGTAGCAATTTTGCAAAGTCTCCAGACCCGTTCAAACCGCCCTTTTGAGGAGGAGCTTCTACCTGCCTCTTGCTCCCTGCGAGTGCTCTTGCATGAACGGAATCAAGGAAAAGGCGCAGCGATTCGAACTGGCCTAACCGCGGTCACCGGTGATGCCGTCATCATCCAAGATGCTGATCTCGAGTATAATCCGGCGGAATATCCTAAGTTGCTTGAGCCCCTTCTTAAGGGTGAAGCGGACGTGGTCTACGGATCACGCTTTCTCGGTTATCCTCGACGGGTGCTGTTCTTTTGGCACACGGTGGGAAACAATTTGCTCACCCTCATCTCCAATATGTTTACGAACCTGAATCTGACCGATATGGAGACCGGGTATAAACTGTTCCGTACCGACGTGATCAAAAACCTTCCCCTGCGATCGAATCGTTTCGGGTTCGAACCAGAAGTGACGGCAAAAGTCTCCCAGCTAGGTGCACGGATTTATGAGGTTCCTATCTCATACTCTGGTCGAACCTACGCCGAAGGAAAAAAAATCAACTGGAAAGATGGGCTTTCTGCGTTATGGGCGATTCTTCGCTACAATTTGATTGATGATGTGGGAGATGCGGGAAAGAAAACCCTCAAGCGCATCTCTCGCCTATCCCGCTACAACACCTGGCTCTGGGAGCAAGTCGCTCCTTATGCTGGCAAGCGGGTTTTGGAGGTAGGTTCGGGGATCGGGACGATGACGCGATTTCTTCTTGGTCGAGAACTTGTCCTGGCGACCGAGACCGATTCCCAGTATCTGCAACGATTGCAGACTGCTTTTGCGGATCGCCCAAATGTTGTTGTTCGGCCTTTTGACTTAAATGACGGCTTACCTGAGTGGTTAACCGAGTATCATCCCGATACGGTGCTTTGCTGTAATGTTCTTGAGCACATTGAAAATGATGAAGCAACGCTGGCTCATTTTGCCCAGCTCCTTCCCGCCGGTGGGCGTGTTGTTCTTATCGTCCCTGCGGTGAAGCGTCTTTATGGCGAGATTGATAAAGCGATTCATCACTATCGCCGCTACGACAAGAACGAAATTATCGCCAAGCTTGAGCGAGCGGGATTTGCGGTGGAAGAAACGCGATTTATGAATCTGCTTGGCCTTCCTGGATGGTATCTGAATTCTTGCCTTTTGAAGCGTAAGACTGTTCCTGGACTTCAGGCCCGCCTGAATGGTTTTCTCGTTCCTCTCCTCCGTTTCGAGAAACAGTTTTCTTTGCCTTGGGGAATGTCTCTCCTCGCAGTCGGTAAGAAAAGCTAAACACCCTATTGCTATCAGAGCAGAGCACTTCTGGGTCTTTGCTGTGTGAAAGAGCCGTCTCTGGCAAAGAGTATTGATCAAGGTTTGCGTTGGCTGACGGAACAACAGAACGCTGACCGGAGCTGGCCGTTAACCACCCAGGTTCGAGACAATTCGTGGTCTACCTCCCTTGCGGTTTTTTCTCTAACCTTTTTCGACACACATCGGCAACCTGCTGTACGAGGGGCAAATTGGCTCCTACGTCAAAAAGGCCAGACTATGGGGTGGCGAGAATCTTTACGTTATCGGTGGGCCCCTGAGACAATGCCGGTTCCTCTGAATCCTGATTTACAGGGGTGGTCTTGGGTGCCGAACTCTTTTAGTTAGGTGGAGCCGACCGCTTATGCCCTGATTGCTTTGAAGAAGCTCAAACCTTTTCTCAAACAAACTCAAGCGGAGGAACGGATCCATCAAGGCGAACTCCTGATATACGACCGGATGTGTAACGGAGGAGGATGGAACTATGGTAACGTGCGAGTCCTCGGTGAAGAACTGCGGGCCTACCCCGATATTACGGCCGTGACACTCATTGCCTTGCAAGACCATCAAGCGAAAGAGGCGAATCAACTGAGCCTGCAAGCGTTACGGTAGATGCTTGCCCAAGTGCACTCTGGCCTCAGCTTAAGCTGGTCTCTGCTGTGTTTTTCTCTTTATGGCCAGGATGTTGCTGAGTGGAAAACCTGGCTGACGAAAAGCTACGAGAACACCAGATTTCTCGACGAAACGAAAGTCATCGCTCTGGCGCTCCTCGCTTGTGAGAGCGAGGCCGCCACTTTTCGTATATAGGTCTCTATGCTGAATCGTAGACAACTTGTGATAAGTTCTCTGGCTGCCTCTCTGACGCCGCTGTTGAAGGGATGCGCCCAGCCCCAGCCTCAGACCCCTCGCTGGGATAGAACAGCCTATCGCAAGTCAGACCGCTCGCAAGTCGCGATTTTATCCGCCAAGAACTATGACGTCGCACTCAAAGATATCGTCATGAGAGGACTCAAACTTTTTCCCTTAGACGTTCAAGGGAAAACGGTTGTCTTAAAACCTAATCTGGTGGAGTACGATCCTGCCGGTGTGATTAACACACACCCTGCGGTCATTGCCGCAGCCCTAGACGCATTTCGTAGCCTTGGGGCGCGCGAGATTTTCGTCGCGGAAGGGCCGGGACATCGCCGGGATAATGAGTATCTTCTTACTGCCTCTGGTTTATATCCAGTCCTCAAAGAGTATCGTGCGCGGTACATCGATCTAGATAACGATGATGCGCGACCATTTGCGGTGAACAGTCGTTTCTCTGGATTCCCGGGATTTTACTTCCCCGAGACTATTGTGAAAGCTGACCTCGTCGTCTCGATGCTGAAACTCAAAACTCACCATTGGGCAGGGGCGACACTCGCGATGAAAAATATGTTCGGTATCATCTCGAGCGCCATCTATGGGTGGCCGAAGAATCCTCTGCATTGGGCCGGCATTCACAATAGTATTGTCGATATCAACAGCGCCTTGCCAGTACCGCGCTTTGCCATTGTCGATGGCATTGTCGGGATGGAGGGGAATGGCCCAATTCAAGGGCAGGCGAAGCCTTGTGGCGTGTTAGTTTTCGGCGACGATTTTGTTGCGGTAGATGCTACGGCTGCTCGCCTGATGACACTTGAGCCCAGACAGATTGAATATCTTGCCAACGCTGGGCAATTCCTAGGCAATATTACCCAAGAAAGAATCGAACAGATTGGTGAGCGGCTCGAAACTTTTCGGCAAGACTTTGCTGTCATTCCTTCATTGCACCAGCTCAAGACCTTTATCTAACGTACACCCCGCCTGTATTTACCGGCCCCCTTTTTGCCCTGAGTTGTCTATGGTTCCTCACACAACTTCGAATAACCCAGCGACTCCCATCCCGCCGCCGACGCACATGGTTGTCACCACGTACTTCACTCCGCGTCGCTTGCCCTCCGCGAGCGCATGCGCCACCATACGGGCACCACTCATGCCATAGGGATGGCCGATCGAAATCGCGCCGCCATCGACGTTGAGGCAATCCATCGGAATGCCAAGACGATCGCGACAGTATACCGTCTGTACGGCAAAAGCTTCGTTGAGTTCCCACAGACCGATGTCTTCCATCTTGAGCCCGTAGCGTTGCAGCAATTTGGGAACGGCGAAAACAGGGCCAATCCCCATCTCGTCCGGCTCACAGCCAGCGGCAATAAGCCCGCGGTAAACCCCAAGTGGTTGCAGTCCCTTCTTGGCGGCGACACTTGCTTCCATCAGGACACACGCAGCTGCGCCGTCGGAAAGTTGGCTGGAATTGCCAGCCGAGATCGTTCCTCCCGTCACCGAAGGAAGGACGGCGAGTTTGTCGAGCGTGGTATCGGGACGATTGCCTTCATCGCGTGTGAGAGTCACTTCCTGAAGGGAGGTTTGTCCGGTTGCTTTATCCGTAACTTCCATTTGGGTCGTGAATGGGACAATTTCCTGATGGAATTTCCCCGCTGCCTGCGCTGCCGCGGTGCGTTGCTGACTAGCGAGCGCGTATTCGTCCTGTTTTTCACGGGAGACTTTGTACCGTTGCGCGACAATCTCGGCGGTCTGCAGCATAGGATAATAGATAGATTTCAAATGCTCATGCATCCACTCTTCGACGAAGCTGTTCGTGTTCAGCGCATTTTGCACGAGGCTGATTGATTCGACGCCGCCAGCGACCATGACATTTGCCCCATCCGCGATAACGCGCTGCGCGGCGATACTGATGGCTTGTAGGCCAGAAGAGCAATAACGATTCACCGTCATGCCTGACGTCGTGGTTGGCAAACCTGCGCGCAAGGCAGCGACCCGGCCGATATTATGGCCGGTCGCCCCTTCGGGCAAACCACAACCGAGGACCACATCCTCGACTTCTGCAGGGTCGATCTTTGCACGTTCAACCGCTTGCTTGATGACATGTGCAGACATGGTCGCGCCGTGAGTTTTGTTCAGGCTACCACGGAACGCCTTACCGATACCGGTGCGGGCGGCGGAAACGATAACAGCTTCTCTCATCGGTGGTTCTCCTTCCTGGGTGGGGGATAGGTGATAATCCCGCGAACCCCAAAGATTAGCAATGGGGCTCTTTTTCATCGGGGACTGGGCTCCTGGCAAAAATTTTCACTCACCAACCTTAAAAAAGTAAATAGACAACCGAGATACCTAAAAGCCGGACAGGCAAGCTGGACCGCCCGACAGACTGACCAGGCAGCAATACTGAGGCGCAGGGCCTCAGATCAGGACAGTATCTGATAACCGGCAACTGCGCAGGGGGGACGCAATGGGCAAGGGGATTACTGGAGGGGTAGAGCCTACCCACTTTCCTCGCTCGTGCCAGCATCTTCTATCGGTTCGTTCTCGTGTCACCACGTCTCGCACGCCACGAGAAGGCAGCCGACTCCAAATAAACCCAGTGCCGGTTGCTCTCCTCGTTCGCTTCTTCTCTCCTCGCAGACTTTCCCTTCCTTCCACTCCGGAAGGGTCATCTCCAAGTTAGCATTTACAACATATCGCCCGGCACGAAACAGGGGGTGTCGTTCTGCCGTCGCTACTGGCGGATACCTCTAGGAGATTATCTAGCAGCAAACATTCTCCTTATCCTGCGAGCGTAAGCGTATTAACAGCGAAGTCGAAGGGCTAGAGTTTTCGCGCTTCGACTTCATCTCGTTGCGCCTCACTCAAACAGGAATAGGTCTGCTGTTTGCTTTGCGTGCCAGCGTAATCCGCCATGAGCAGAGAGACAGTGTCCTGAAGGTTCATCTACGTCTGAGTTCATAGAGGGCTTGGAGTGTTCTGTTCTCGAGATGAGATACCAGAACTTTTGTGACTGGCACCAACGCCGAGCCACAGAATCTCTCTCCTCGTCCTCTTGAAAAGGACTAGCTGAAAAGCTGTTCGTGCCACAACCCGGCGAATCTATTTTAGAGAATCGAGGGCGCAGAGTGTTGATTGGAGGGTTCTCGTGGGCCCCGCCGCGATAGGTGGAACGGCCTGTCGAACTCACAACTGCCGCGATCGTGCGGCGTGATTGTATGGAGGTGGATATGCAAAGGGTTTTCTGGACAGCGATAATGACCACTGCGCTTTTGTGGACAATAAATGCACAGGCAGCAGGGGAGGATCTGACCAATTTCGACAATCGTCAGACAGGGGCGGAAGAGGCTCCGGCTGGTTTCGATAATCGCACAAATGGCCTGGTCTCACAGCAAGTTTTCGATGCAAACCGGATCATCTTCGAAGAAGTAGAGGACGAAGAAGAAGGGCTCGGTCCAGTCTTCAACGATGCGAGTTGTGGGACCTGTCATAACCTGCCCATCACAGGAGGATCTAGCACCGTGACCGAACTGCGGGCCGGGCATAACAACTCGCGCGGGGTTTTTATCGAGGCCCCCGGAGGATCACTCATCCAACAAAAGGCCGTAGATCCGGCAATCCTGGAACACGTATCCGCACGCGAGAACATCAGGGCCTTGCGCGCTTCTCTCAACGTCTTGGGTGATGGGTTCGTCGAGGCGATTCCTGATGCGACACTTCGGGGTATCTCGGCTCTCCAACCCAAACCAGTCGGTACCGTTCTTGAAAACACAACCAACCGCCCGAACTTCACTTCGGCACGTATCCGCACTTGCCCAAATAGTCTGATCTGGTTAGATACTCTTCATGGATATAGGAAAAATCGGCATATGGTTCTTTCTCGACGCGATGACAGCCCCCGAAAGCGCCCAGTTTGCCCAGACCGTCGAGAAAGCTGGCTACAAGGCCCTCTGGATCCCGGAAGCTGTCGGGCGCGAACCGTTCGCGCATGCGACGTATCTGTTGGACCACATTGAGCGTCTCTCCGTCGCGACCGGGATCGCCAACATCTGGGCGCGGGATGCGATTACGATGGCTGCCGCCTCGAAAACGGTTGCAGAACTCTCGAACGGCCGTTTCGTGCTCGGGATCGGAGTGAGCCACAAACCGCTGGTGTCGAACCTCCGAGGGCACAGCTACGACAAGCCGTATAGCTACATGAAAGAGTATCTCTCTAAGATGAAGGGCGCGCTCTATCGTGCACCCCAGCCGAAAGAGGACGTGCCTATTCTGCTCGCCGCTTTGCATCCTAAGATGCTCGACCTTGCCGCGACCCAGGCCAATGGCACGCATACGTATTTCGTGCCGCCAGCGCATACCGCGAAAGTCCGTGCGCAAATCGGCCCTACGCCGTGGATCTGTGCCGCACAGGCGGTGATTCTTGAGCGCGACGCAAGCAAAGCTCGTACAGCCGCGCGCCAATATATGAAAACCTATGTCCCACGGCTGCCGAATTACACGAACAACTTGAAGGCGCTAGGATATCCGGACGCCGATTTTGCTGACGGGTGCAGTGACCGCTTGGTCGATGATATCGTTGCCTGGGGCACCGAGGACAAGATCCGTGATCGTATCGAGGCGCATCTTAAAGCCGGTGCCACCCATGTCTGTATTCTGCCGATCCGTGCAGACAATGAACTGCTCCCCGATCCACGCGCTGTCGAGGCGTTCGCACCACGGTGAACGATTTTTCAGTGAGCAAATTTCGATATGGTGCTCCGCTAAGCAACGAACGGAAACGTTGGCACTAGGCTTACCAGAACGCAGGGCTCTCGGATAAGATTCTCCGTAACTTCAGGCGGACAGCGGTCAAACCTATGGTCCGAGCGGGGATTCACGAACGAGTGGCGATGCGGATCAGTGATCATAAGACCCGGAACATCCCTGCCTGCTCTCACCTCGTATTAGGTTGATATCATCAAGCAGCAACGCAACGGCTCGTCACAGCCTTTCTGGCCATGAACCATTGTGGTGCTCTATCCCGCTTGACCAGACTTCATTTGTCAGTCATTGAAGGTTCACCTATGGTGGGGAGTCGTGACTTTCATCGTCCACTTCAATGATGATCGGGCTGAATTGCACGAGCTGGTAGGCGGCAAGGCGGCGAACCTTGGTCGTCTGGCCCGCGCTGGCTTCGCGGTGCCGACCGGTTTCACGATCACGACGGAGGCCCATGCGGAGTTCTTAGCCGTAAATGCGCTCCCGAACAGGATCTCACCCCTCGTGCGAAGCCTCGACTACGGCGATGCAGAGGCGCTGGAATCGGGGACCCAGCGCATCCGCGAATTCATCATGCACAGCCCTCTACCCGAGGCGCTCGCCGGGCAAATTATCGAAGGCTACCGTGCATTCGGCGGCGAACCGTACGTCGCCGTCCGTTCTTCAGGGACGGCGGAGGACTTAGCTAAGGCCTCTTTTGCCGGCCTTCACGACACGTTTCTGGATGTACGGGGCGAGCAGGAGCTCCTCGATGCCGTGCGACGCTGTTGGGCTTCCATGTGGACTGCGCGGGCGACGGTGTATCGTCAGCGCGGCGGATTCGATCACGGCACCGCGCGAGTCGCCGTAGTGGTCCAGCGCATGGTTCCTGCTGAAGTGTCTGGCGTCATGTTCACAGCTAATCCACTCACTGCCAGGACAGACGAAATCGTCATCAACGCGAGCTGGGGGCTCGGCGAAGGGATCGTGTCGGGCATTCTCACACCGGACGAATTCATCGTTGCGACCCACGCGCTGGCGATCAAAAAGCGAACCGTTGGTGCCAAAGAGATGCAGGTGGTACGAGATCAGACGACCGGGGTGGGGACTGTCGCAGTTCCGGTCCTGAGTAGCCAGCAACGGGTCATGTCACTCTCCGATGATCAAGTGACTGAACTCGCCGAGCTGGGTCGGCGCGTCATGGCAGTCTACGAGGGACTACCGCAAGATATCGAGTGGGCGTTCGCAGACGGTGCGTTCTTCCTCTTGCAGTCCCGCCGCATTACCGGCGTCGACTTTACTTGGGATGAAGACGTGGACGCCTGGCACCCGCTCCCTGAGGACGAAAACACGGTCTGGACATACACCTGGGCAGAGCAATTCTTGACAGGAGGCATTACGCCGCTCTTCTACTCACTGCGGTCGTGGGAATGCTACAGCAATTGGTCGCGCTTCGCCAAGCTCTACGGGTTCGACGACCTCACCAACGTCCATTGGTTCAAGTATCGGCGCGCCACCGCCTATTACAACGCAGACGCGGAGAAGAAGTGGCAACAGCGTCTCTGGCCAGCCCCATTGCGCGATCTGACGAACATTCCACCGGCGTGGCAGGACGAGTTCGCCAAGGTGAATACGAACGTCTTCGACCTGCTGCGAGTCTGGACGCGGATCCATGTCCTCGAGCCGAAATACGGCCTCTTCCGCTGGTTCGAGACAACCTACAGTTGGATCGACCATCGTATCGAAGAGGCAAATGGCCCGACGCCGGAAGCGCTCCGCCTGTTGTCGGACGACGAACTCAAGAAACAAATCGACCGGAGTGTACGGCTGGTCGACGAGTTCTTCGCGACGCTGTGGCCGGGCTTTTTCTGGATCGCGAGCGGTGCCTTCGGAACGCTCGGGCTGATGCTCGCCAAATGGTATGACGGGCACTACCCTGGAGTCTTCCAAGACCTCATTACGGGGATCGGTGAGACCGCGCTCGTCAAAGAAACGCGCGACATGTGGCACCTCACCGACGAGATCCGACGTTCCAGAAAGCTCACCGAATGTTTGTCTCAGTTTCAGGGCGCAGCGTTCTTCGCTGAGCTCAAGAATTTCGCTGAAGGTCGCGCGTTCCTTGTGAAGTACCAGGAGTTTCTGCAGAATCATGGACACCGCGGACACCAAGACCGTGACATCTACTATTCCCGCCGCATCGAGGACCCGCAGCTCGACTACCAAGGGTTCCGTACGATGGTCGCGGCCGGCGAGTTGGCAAAACCCGAAGACACGGAGCAGGAGATGGTCCGCAGGCAGAGAGCGGCGACGGCCGATGTAGTGGGAAATCTCGCGAACAAGCCGCTAGGCGGGCTCAAGGCAGAACTCTTCAAGATGGTGCTCACTTACGTACACCGATTCCTCAAGTTTCGGGATGACGAGCGTCACTTTCTCGACCGCCAGACTCTACAGAAGAAGAGGGTGTTTCGAGAACTCGGGCGAAGGATGCACGAGCGTGGCATACTGGGCGGTGAAGACGATTTCTACTTCCTGGCCCGCCACGAACTCTTCGATCTGTTCGAAGGGCGGGCGCAGCGGGCGCTTTGCCAGGCAAAGATCGCGGCGCGACGGCAGGTCTTCCACCGGCGCAACGCGCGGGAAGAGCACACCCCACCCTTCATTCAAGCTGGCGTGGCGATCAACCTGGATCGCCGGTCCGGTCAGGACGATGCCAGGGATGGTATCTTCAGAGGCGTCGGCACTAGCCGCGGTGAGGTCACCGGGACGGCCTGCGTCGTTCGCAGCCTCAAAGAGATCGGCCGACTCAAGAAGGACGACATTCTCATCTGCAATAGCACCGATCCCGGCTGGATGTCGGTCTTTCCGCTGATCAAAGGGCTCGTGCTCGAGACCGGTGGGATGCTGGCGCACGGCGCCTGCTTATCCCGCGAGTATGGTCTTCCTGCGGTACAGCTTCGCAGTGCCATCCAGCTGCTCAAGGACGGCGCGCAGATCACCGTGAATGGGGATACCGGCGAAATCCGCGTCGTGGCTGAGGAGGAATAGTCCCTGAGGTGACGTAGAGAATTTTTGGGGTGTTGTCGCAACTTCTTCCTTGGTGAGTAGCCCGCTATGCTTCTCCACTGTTCGCGAGATGGAGGAGAGGCAGCGCGATTAACTTCTACGACGAACGCTGAAGGGAGGCTTGCAAGAGGGCAGGGATTCCGGGTAAGCTCGTCCACGATTTCAGACGGACAGCAGTATGAAATGTGGTACGGGCAGGCATCTCAGAGCGAGTCGCGATGCAAACGGCTGGGCATAAAACCCGGTCAGTCTTTGACCGCTACCATATTGTGTCTGACGGAGATCTCCAGGAGGCCGCCAGACACAATATGTCGCGTTTCCGGGGCAAACAATGACAGTTACCCCGTTGACGCCTTCCGATGCTGCTGTAAGTTCTTGATTTATCACCTATGGCGGCGTAGCTCAGTAGGCTAGAGTGAGGGTCTCATAAGACCAACAAGTTGTGATAAGCCGTATTCTTCTATAACGCTCGATAGCAGAAAAGGCCTGGCACATCCGGGCTTTTTCATATCCGCCGTCTCCACGGTACTTCTCGGTATCTGACAGTATTTCGACTGAACAACTACCCTTTTGACTCGGCGACTACCCGGTGCGTTCCCTTTTCACGCTTCTCACTTTGAAGCACAAGGAAATTACTCGGCGCTGCCAGGCAATCTTGACTACGCTATTAGCGTATACTAGAGTATATCGACGGATAGAGAGAGACTGGCGAATACCCCGTGGAGTTCATTGAAGCTCCTGCCTTCACCCGCTTCCTCGCCACGTACATGGAAGATGAGGAGTATCGAGCTTTCCAATACTTTCTCATGGAGCACCCGAGGGCGGGCGATGTCATTCCGGAGACAGGAGGGTTACGAAAGGTGCGGTGGAAGGACCCGCGCCGTGGCAAAGGCAAACGCGGGGGACTGCGAGTCATTTACTACCATCTCATGGAGGCATCCCATATTTGGTTGCTGACGCTGTACGACAAGGATGAGGCCGATGACCTCACACCCAAGCAGAAAAAAGCGTACCAGCAGTTGGTCAAGGAGATCACTGCTGCGTGGGCAGCAAAGAAGAGAGCTAAAGTCTAATCCCGGCTGCGGAGGCATCACGATGGCACAGAAAAAGAAACGCAACATTGGCGATGAAATCCTCGAAGGCTTGCACGCGATGAAAGCCCACTACGAGGGAAAAGTGACGCTGCGTACGTACAAGATCGAAGAGCCGTTACTGCCTGAGGTGGATGCGCAACTCATTCGTGCTACGCGGAAGCACCTGCGTGTATCGCGCGGCGTTTTTGCTCGCCAGTTGCTAGTCAACGAACGGACATTGGAAAAGTGGGAACAAGGGCGAGCGAGGCCGAACAGACAAGCCGCCGCTCTGATTCTCTTGGCTCGGAAGTTTCCTGATACCCTCGAACGCTTAGCGCAATTAGAGGCGTGAAATCTCTGATCTCTCTTCCTTCGGGTCTCTCCAGTTACCTTCAATTGCTACCCTTGCTACGCGGCATATCTCTCAGTGACAAACAAGATTGACTTGACTCTTTCGTTATCTATCCATAAATTTGCGAAACAGGCAGTAGCAATGGTATCAACCGAGGATTGATGGAGAAAATTACATGCGTTGTATACATCTAACCAAGAGAAAAATAGTCGGTTAGAGATTTTTGCTCACCCGCCTTTAGACCTCGCCCGACGAGAGCCGGCTTCCCGGCTCGTCGATGCCGTAGAACTAGCTCAGTTTCTTAAAGTCTCCCTCGCTCAGATTCGTAAACTCAGTCGTCTGAGTGACATGTCCGCTATTCGGATCGGGCGGTCCATCCGGTTCGATACAAGCGCTGTGCTTGCACGGCTTCAGCAGCGTGCCGCCTCACAGAAAGGGGGCCGGCATGCAAAAAACTAGAACCATAAACGGTCGTATAACGACGCTTCAACAGCACTTTGTCGATTTGCTAGGGCGGCACATCCCGAAGCTCCGCATGCACTATCCTCGCGCAACAGGGTTGTCGGTCAGTCTATCACGACGATCATAATCCAAGCTTTAGCGCCAACCTCGAAAACTGCACTTGGTACTGTCATACATGTGGCATTGGCGGCGGTGTCCGAGACTTTGCACGTCTCGTAGGTGAAGACCGGGAGAACATAAAAAGTGAGTCAAGGACGACAAAAGCAAATCAGGCGGCACTCCAAGCGGCCCGCGATATGTACGAGAATTGGACACGAAAGAAACTCATTTTACTCACCGATGCCTATCGCGACCTTGCCGCCGATTGTGAGGTTGCGGAAATTGCTTTCCGTCTTTTGTCGCGACGGCCAGACCTTTTCTCTGAGACTGAAGCGCGGGAGGTGGAACAACGCCTCGCCGTAATTTACGACACGGTGGTTCTCCTCGAGCTGGAGGATGGGGTAAATACAAATTGTGAGAATGCCCCTGTCGATCCTTGGCCTGTTCTTGCGGACGATGCCCTCCACGGCCTTGCCGGCGACGTCGTACGCGCCATTGACCCTTATACCGAAGCCGTGAGCGTTGCGACGTTGCTCACGCTTTTTGACAATGTTCGGCAACGTGATCGCTGCGAACGCGCATTTCCGCGTCGAATTTACAGAGCATTACCTTCGCTTGTTCGTAACGCTCGTAGGCAAGACGGCCAAAGGACGCAAAGGGCAAAGCCTCTCGACCCCACGGTACATGTTTCAGCAAATTGACCCCGCGTGGGGGAAAGAGGGCATCACTGGCGGGCTCTCCTTTGGAGAAGGGTTAATCTATGCCGTACGTGATCCACGCTACGACAAAGACGGAGAGCTGCTCGACCAAGGGGCGACGGACAAACGCCGCCTCCTCGTCGAAGAAGAACTTGCCGGAGCCTTGAAGGTCGCCACACGCGAGGGCAATTCCCTCTCGGCTGTTATTCGCCAAGCATGGGATAAGGGGGATTTGCGACCATTAACCAAGAATAATCCCATTCGTGCCACCGGCGCGCATATCTCAATCATCTCAGTGAGGTGTTGCCGCTTACGCGGCAGCAGGTTGACCTAGACGAAGGAACCGTTCGCCTCGAAGTAGGAACCACAAAGAATAAGGATGCCCGACCAATCTACCTACCTGCTTCTCTGATGGACGTGCTAGAAGCGCAATGGCGGGAGCATATCGAAAGCTATCCAGACTGCCCCTGGGTCTTCCATAACCGCGGAGAGCGGATATTTTCCTTTTATAAGGCTTGGCATCGGGCTTGCCGAGAGGCGGGCGTATCGGGTAAGATTCCGCACGATTTCAGGCGGACCGCAGTCAGGAATATGGTCAGGGCAGGCATTCCTGAAAGAGTGGCGATGCAGGTTGCAGGGCATAAGACTCGGGCGATCTTTGATCGCTATCATATTGTCTCGGATGGGGACCTTCGGGAAGCAGCCAGAAGGATGGAGAATAGCCCAGACTCCACAAACGGTTACCACTTTGGTTACCATCCCCTCTCTAGACGAGAAAGAGAAGCCTGTAAGTCGTCGAAATTCCTCACATGGCGGCGTAGCTCAGTAGGCTAGAGCGAGGGTCTCATAATCCCTAGGTCGGCAGTTCGATTCTGCCCGCCGCTACTCACCTTTTCTACTACCTACACGCTTGTGTAAAACAGAGTTGAAGTCGCCGGTTGCGTCTGGGTTGCGGAAGGTTGCTTCTGGCGGGCTTTCTTGCGGGCATCAAGACGGTCGACGGCTTGTCTGTTCCTCCCTGGTACTAGTGGGTCATTTGACATGATTGTCGCCATTGTTGCACCAGGGTGGAGAACCGCCGCAGCGGCCGTGCGACACATGCGCCAGACCCACCGAGCCGATGTTTACGCTGGCGCCTACGGGCGCGACGCAGCGCTCGCTTCCCACCCCACACAAACGGTGTGGGCGTATGATTCCAGCCGCAGACTGTCGCTTCCAACAAGGTAATGATCTCTTCCCCACGAGCCGCTTAACGGGATATACAAGGGCATAATCCCATGGGCGAACAGCCACAGCACCAACTCTGGGGTCAGGTGGCCCGCCAAGTTGTCCATCACCACCAACAGCCGTAACGGCGGTAGCTCCTGGGCCAGCGTGATCCGATACTGCAACCCCTCTTGCCAGCGCTGCCACAGCGTCCGATTCAGCGTCGCCTCGACCGCAGGGGCCGGGGGTAAAGTGGTCAAGATGGCGGAGAACTCGGCTTTGAGCCAAGGATGGAGTATCGTATTCGGGCACCGTATACGCAAGGGTTCCTTCTGCCGCCGACTCATTATAACTATCCTCACCCGTCTCAGATGCCCTACATCTCATTGAATGGCTATAAAATTGTCAAATGACCCACTAGTAGACTCCTTGGAAAATCGTTAGCTATTTATGATGATCATTCCGAAAGCGTTTATTCATCAGACTCAACAATCCCTCGCACTTGTTTGCTTAAGTGCCCGACGACGGAGGCTGAACATCCGCAACGTTTGGGTGTGGCTCTGCTGTGTAGTAGTCTTGGGTGGTGTTGGGTCGGTACATGCGGCGCTGCTTGTGGGTATCACTCCCATTCTTACGGGTCTTGCACAGCCGGTGTCGATTACACATGCTGGCGATGGCTCAGGTCGCCTCTTCATTACTCTCCAGGGCGGGCAAATTGCCATCTACGACGGCGCTCAGCTACTGTCGACACCATTTCTTGATATCACCCCGCTCGTCTCCTGTTGTGGCGAGCGAGGGCTTCTGAGTGTAGCCTTCCATCCACACTATCGTAGTAACGGGTTCTTCTACGTCAACTATACTAACACTACCGGCGATACCGTCATCGCACGCTACACAGTGTCTGGCAATCCTAACGTGGCCGATCCAATGTCAAGTACAGTTCTGCTCACTATCTCCCAGCCATTCAGTAATCACAATGGTGGACAACTGCAATTCGGCCCCGACGGCTACCTCTACATTGGTATGGGTGACGGTGGCGGAGGCGGTGACCCGCAAAACAATGCACAGAACCTGAGCACGCTGCTAGGCAAGCTGCTCCGGCTCGATGTGGACAGCCAGTTTCCCTATGCCGCCCCACCCACAAACCCTTTTGTCGGAACTGCAGGAGCACGACCAGAAGTGTGGGCGCTGGGCTTGCGCAACCCCTGGCGATTCAGCTTCGACCGGCTTACTGGCGATCTGTTCATTGGTGACGTCGGCCAGGGATCGTGGGAGGAAGTAGACTTTACGCCCGCTACCGGTGGAGGAGGGCAAAATTACGGGTGGCGGCGCATGGAGGGAACTCACTGCTTTGATCCGGCCACCAACTGCAACGATGGAACTCTGACGCTACCAATCCTCGAATATAACCACGGAGAGAACAATTCCCTAGGGTGCGCGATAGTAGGTGGGTACCGGTACCGAGGGACAGAGATTCCACAACTGTCCGGTACGTATGTTTATAGCGACTTCTGCTCCGGGCGGATTTGGGGGGCGATCCCCGATAGTCATGGGAGTTGGACGGCTACCGAACTGCTCGACACCGGGGTGCAAATTTCGACTTTTGGGGAAGACCAGACAGGGGAGCTCTATTACGCTGACTACACAGGAACGCTTAATCGCGTAGTCAATCCTGCCCGAGCCATGGCTACATGGGAGAGCCCAGAGGCTGGCCCAGTCTCCGGCATAGGCGTGATTCGTGGCTGGGCCTTTGCCCTGCAAGCTGGCGTTCAGATCGGCCACGTCGTCCTGTTGATCGATAACGAACAGAGGACCGACATTCCCTGCTGTTCGGAGCGTGCGGATGTGCAGGCCGCCTTTCCGCAGTTTCCTGCCGCCTCCACACATAACAGCGGCTGGGCCATTGCCGTAAATTGGAACAACCTGAGTGCCGGGCAACATACGGTCGGGATAGAGATCCAGAATACAGCTGGGGACCTGGTCTGGACTGCGATACGCACGGTCACCACTGTGAAGCCAGGGGACTTTCCGTTCCTAGATCAGTTTATCCTCTCAGGAGCCACCGCTACAGTGGTTGGAGAAGAGCTGGTAGTCGAGGGTATTCGTATTCGGGACAAAGCCACCCAACAACAGCACTCTATTACCGCTCGCTTCCGTTGGAGTACCAGCTTTCAATCTCTGCAGATGGTTGAGACGATCACCACCGCCACGATCACCTCTTTACAGTCGCGCGTTGTTACCGCGATGGGCTCTCTCTGGGAACGGCTCCGAAACCTTATGGGGACAGGCGTTGTTCAAGCTACGCCTGGGATCAGGCAGACTTTTGAAAGCCCAGAAGAGGGGCAGGTAGTTTCAGGCATCGCGATTGTGCGAGGTTGGGCCTTTGCAGAGGCGCTAGGCGCCGTATTGGGAGAGGTCCGCTTGGTGGTCGATGGGCAGCCTGATGGGACAATCCCGTGCTGCTCACAGCGAGAAGATGTCGCTGTCGCCTTTCCACAGAACCCCACGGCGCTCACAAGTGGGTGGGGCATGGCTGTCAATTATGGGAATCTTAGTGCCGGCTTCCACTCTCTTGGGGTGCGTCTCGGAGAGGCTAGCGGAACCTCTCTCTCCGTCACCCATGGGGTGACAGTCGTGAAACTGGGAGGATTCGATTTCCTCGATCAGTTTACCTTGTCCGGGGCCACGGCCAGTATTGACGGGGAAGAACTTGTGTTAAGCGGTGTGCAGGTTCGGGATAAAGCGAGCCAGCAGGTCCGAGTAATTACCGTGCGGCTCCGGTGGGTGCAGAATGCTCAGACACTGAGCATCGTGGCCTCGGTGGGATAGGGTGTCACAGGGTTCGTCACAAAATCAGAGCTGCAATATTATCTGGTGCTGTGATGGGCTCCGGAATATCCGACACTTTATGCGCTTTGAGATTATTTATGCCAACTACCTCAAGCTATGCTAGATATCTGCTCCTCCTTGCGAGAGTTTTAGGAAGTGAGGGGGAGCAGTGTGGTCCCCTTTCTCATTCAGAAGACTGAGGAATGCCAATACGAAGCGGAATTATATCGGCTGAAGGGGAACTTGTGCTCTTGCAGGAAGACAAAAAAGAAAAGGCAAAAGTGAAAAACGAAAGGGAAGCCGAGACGTGTTTCCTCAAGGCCATCGAGATTGCCCGCCGCCAGCAAGCCAAGTCGCTGGAGTTGCGGGCGGTGATGAGCTTAAGCCGGCTGTGGCAGCAGCAGGGCAAGAAGGAAGAAGCTCACAGCATGTTAGCCGAGATCTACGGCTGGTTCACCGAAGGGTTTGACACCAAAGACTTGCAAGAGGCGAAGGTGCTGTTGGCGGCGCTAGACCGGCAGTGAGGAGTGGAGGTTGCAATCCTTTAACAATGGGAGGGAAACAATGAAACTAAGGACACTCAGCGCCCTGCTCCTCATGGTCTGTGGGGCAGGGCTCGTCCGCGCGCAGTCGGGCGAGCGTCTTGTGCACCTGCGGGTCACGGGCACGCTGGTGCCGCTGGAGGAGGCGCAGCGCGAGGACCTCTTCACGGTCCCCATCGTCGTGCAAGATACGCCGCTGCTCTTGCGGGTCGGGCAAGTCGAGGAGTTGACGACCCCCGAACGCGCGCAAGTGCGAGAAGCGGTGGTGTTACGCCAAGTGCGCTTCAGTGGGCCGCCCGCCCTGCTGGCGCGGCTGCAGCAGCCCGAGCGGCGCGGCCGGGTGCTGACCATCGAGGGGATGCTGGAGCCTACGGCGCGCCTCTTCCTGGTGACGACCCTCAAGGAAGCTCCGAGTGCGCCTTCCCCGGGAGGGAAATAGGGAGGACGTCCCCCTGCCTGGCGCGGTCGGAGCCGCGGTGCTCCTGGTGGCTTTGCCCCTCCGTGCTAGACGAAGCAGAGGTGAAGCGACGGAGCAGGCAGGGCAACGCCACCGCAAGGCTGGGGTCCGTAGGCCAACAGGCGAAGGGGAAGAGAGTTTTTGGAGGGTGGCCGAGATTTCGCGCCGCCAGCAAGCCAAGTCACTGGGGCTGCGGGCGGTGATGAGTTTGAGCCGGCTGTGGCAGCAGCAAGGCAAAGAAAGGAAAGCTCACGATCTGTTAGCCGAGATCTATGATTGGTTCACCGAGGGGTTTGACACCAAGGATTTGCAAGAGGCGAAGGCGTTATTGAAGGAGTTGAGCTGATTTGCTCCTCTTTGTAGAGGAGATTGGATGGATGAGGGCCAAGGCGGAAACTCGCCTCAGCCCCCTAAGTCTGGTTACGTTATGGTTGTTGCCTCATCATTTTTCCCCTCTTGTCACAACTTGTATGGTTGCGGATCGTGCTTCAGGTTGCGTCATTTTGCGTACTGCTACACTTGAAAATTCAATGATTTCAAGGTATCTAAGCAGTCTCATAATCCCTAGGTCGGCAGTTCGATTTTGCCCGCCGCTATCGTAACAGCCAAAGGGGTGGCTTATAGGCAGTGGCCCCTTCGTACCTAACGCAAAGCTTCTTGTCCATTGAAGAGCCGGCAAATATGCTGGTGAATTCCTCTGCACCGGATGCATAGGTAAAGAGGCTAAAGATGGGAAATTTCTCTAAAAATAATTGTAGCGTCTGTGGTTGTCGCTCCACTAAGAGAGGGATAGTTTACGGGAGCCCCATTGATGAACACTTGGGTGCGAGCAAGAAGGGCCTGGGCAGAGAGTTGCTTGCCGAGATACTCCCGCAGTGATTCACCAGGAAAGTAGAACTTCACCTCTTCAATCGGGCCGGGCTCGTCGACATGATCAGAGAGATTGTCGGTTTCTGGAAACGATTGACAATGCGAAAGCAAAATAACCGTGACCCCGTCTGCAGGAACCCGCAACGTATCAAAGTGGCTGAACGCTTTGGCTAAAATTTTCTCCCACAATGCGATAAGACGGCCGGCTTGATCGACGGTCTGGGTATTGAAAATGATGCCGGTTTCAACTTGAAAAACCAGAAAGGTTATATTCTCCCGAGTTTCTTTCCCATTAACCTGAATGGATGAAGTCAACACCGAGCCACTGTGAATACTAGCCTCATTGAGCCAGCTCATCAGTGAGACTGTGTCTGGTCCATACTGCTGGTTCAGTTCGCGCAAGAGCTGTCCGAGTTGCGGCGAACGAGATTTTTCCCACGGACTATCATTCTCTGCCTGGAGGACACCAGGGAAAAGAAGGAATAAAAAGAGAGCCCAGTGGCGGCGAATATTTTTCATAACCGCGATATCATGCCAATCACAGGAGTTCTTGACAAGCGTCGAGACAAAGGTTCGAACTGCAGAGCTTTCCTTAGATAATGGTTATGCCTACGCATCGGTTAGTAAGAAAAGTTGCTGCCGTGCTTGATCGTTTCTTTGTTTCCCTCCAAGGAACTCGGCTTGGCGTAGCCGTCTCTGGAGGGCCGGACTCCGTGGCTCTCTTGAGCGCTTTAATGGTACTCGCCCCGCAACGCGGATTTTCCCTCTTCGTTCTCCATCTCAATCACGGCTTACGTCAAGAGGCAGATGAAGAGGAACATCGAGTCGAAATGCTTTGCCGCCAATGGCAATTACCTTGTATAGTCGAACGCCTCGTTCCCTCATCAAAGAGGAAAGGAATCGAATCCTGGGCCCGGACAGAGCGGTATCGTTTTTTTCGTATGGTGCGAGATCAATACCGGCTCAACGCTGTCGCTGTCGCCCATACGCTCGACGATCAAGCGGAGACCGTCTTGTTTCGTCTCTTACGCGGAAGTGCTCGGCGTGGTCTGGCTGGGATTCCCGCCATGCGTGAAGGGTGGATTATTCGCCCGCTGCTGGACTGCACGCGTCAAGAGATCATGGCGTATCTCGCAGCCCAAGCTCTCCCTTTCGCGACTGACGCCAGTAATCTGGATACACGCTACGCGCGCAACAAGATTCGCCATCTTTTGCTGCCGCTGTTGGAGAAAGAATTTTCCCCGCAAATCCGTCGACACTTAGTTGCGCTAGCCAACATTTTTCGAGAAGAAGAGAACTGGCTTGAAGATCTAGCAGAAGCTGCTCGAGTCCGAGTTCAGGACCCGCCCTTGACCCTCTCTCTTGCCCGACTTTCCACCGAACCAGAAGCGTTGCGACCTCGAATCTTACGGCGGTGGCTGGAGCAGACTGTGCAAGTGCACGATCTTGCTTTCCCTCATCTTGAGAGTCTCCGGGTTTTATGTGCTGGGCACAGGCAGGGAAGTATTGACCTCCCTGGGGGCTGCTATGTACGCCGTGAAGGGAATCACTTGCGGCTCGAAATGAAGGGGGAACGCGCTGCTTCGCTTCAATCGCAGACCCGGTACTGTTATAGACTTGCCCCCGGGCAAAAGATCATGATTGAGGAAGGAGGATGGCAGGTAGCTATGACTCCTCCCTTTGAGTGGAAGGATTCGCTCGAGCGGGCCTGTTCTTCAGATCTTTGGCAGGCACTCTTTGATGCTGAGGCAATTACCGGGACTCTGTTCGTACGAAACTTCCAGCTGGGGGATCGTATTCGTCCTCTGGGAATGCAAGGACATAAAAAAGTGCAGGATGTGTTCGTTGATGCAAAAGTACCACTCGCATGCCGACGTGTCCTTCCCTTGGTTGTAATCGATACGGCGATTGCCTGGGTCCCAGGCTGCGTACGCGGTGAGGCGGCAAAGATCACCGGAACCACCCGCCGGGCATGCCAAGTGACGGTTATCCCATTGCCGGAGAAATGAAAACTGTGTTAGGGTGAGAAAGCTATATGAAGGGGGAAAGGAGTGAATAGAGGAGTTTCTCATAACATCGCCTTATGGCTGGTGCTAGGACTAGTCTTGCTTGTCCTGTTCAATGTGTTTAATCGCCAGCAAATCAGAGAACCTGAGGCTGTCTTCAGCGAATTTTTCTCCGCTGTCGAGAAAGGAGAAGTCGCTGAGGTTACTATCCAAGGTCAAACCATTCATGGCAAGTTCCGCAACGAAGAGCGATTCAAGACTTTTGCCCCGCAAGATCCTGATCTGATGAAGACCCTGCGTGAGAAAGGGGTGAAGATCTCCGCACGACCGGAAGATGGAGAACCCTGGTACGTCGCAGTACTAGTGCAGTGGTTTCCCATGCTGCTCTTGATTGGGGTCTGGGTCTTCTTTATGCGACAGATGCAGATGGGGGGTGGCAAGGCTATGTCTTTCGGCAAGAGCCGCGCCAAGCTCCTGACGGAAAACCAACATCGGGTGACATTCAATGACGTAGCAGGTGTTGAAGAGGCGAAACAAGAACTGGAAGAGATCATCGCCTTTCTTAAAGATCCCAAGAAATTTACCCGCCTCGGCGGGCGCATTCCCAAAGGGGTCCTCTTAGTAGGGGCCCCAGGGACGGGGAAGACCTTGCTGGCGAGGGCCATCGCTGGCGAGGCTGGGGTGCCCTTTTTCTCTATCAGCGGCTCAGATTTCGTCGAGATGTTTGTTGGCGTCGGTGCCTCACGGGTGCGGGATTTGTTCGTGCAGGGAAAGAAACAGGCCCCGTGTATCATCTTTATCGACGAGATCGATGCCGTTGGTCGCCACCGTGGGGCTGGCTTGGGCGGTGGCCATGATGAACGGGAACAGACCCTCAATCAACTGCTCGTTGAGATGGATGGGTTTGAAGCGAACGAAGGCGTGATTCTCATTGCTGCGACAAATAGGCCAGATGTGCTTGACCCTGCCCTGTTACGTCCGGGCCGGTTTGATCGTCGTGTTGTGGTTCCACGCCCGGATGTCCGCGGTCGTGAGGAAATTCTCCGCGTTCATAGCCGTCGGGTGCCATTAGCAGAAGGCGTAGACATTGCACAACTCGCTCGCAGCACTCCTGGCTTCTCTGGCGCGGACCTGGAAAATTTGGTGAATGAAGCGGCGCTCCTGGCTGCACGGAAGAACAAAGACAAAGTGGACATGCAGGACTTTGAACTGTCAAAAGACAAAGTCCTGATGGGTGCGGAACGCCGCAGTATGATCCTCAGCCCTGAAGAACGGCGCAATACTGCCTACCACGAAGCTGGTCATGCACTGGTGGCGAAGCTGACGCCGGGGACAGATCCGGTGCATAAAGTGACCATTATTCCTCGCGGGATGGCATTAGGGGTGACTCAGCAAGTGCCAGTTGATGATCGCCACACGTGGTCGAAAGACTACATCCTCAATCGCCTGGCCATTATGTTTGGTGGGCGTGTTGCTGAAGAACTTACTTCAGGGCAGATGACCACTGGAGCTGGAGACGATATCGAGAAAGCCACTGAGCTCGCTCACCGTATGGTGTGCGAGTGGGGTATGAGCGAGCAACTCGGCCCGATGACCTTCGGGAAAAAAGAGGAGCAGATTTTCCTCGGTCGGGACTTTACCCAAACTAAGGACTACTCTGAGCGGACTGCTATCGAGATTGATACCGAAGTGCGGCGGATTATCGTGGAGGCGTACGAACAGGCCAAGAGCTTACTCAGCGCAAACCTCGAAATCTTGCATAAGATGGCGGCGGTGTTGCTGGAAAAAGAAGTGTTAGACGGACCTGAGATCGATGAGATTATCAAAGGCTTCAGACCGGGGGAGGGAGTGGTCAATGAGCCGCAATCCGCTGCTGGAGCACCGTCCTGGTAGGATATTCTTCTTTCGTAGAGAGCAAGGCAACGCCCGTACTTCGATACGCATAGCTCGAACGAGTTGCTAATTGGAGAAGGGCGGCTTACCCCTTGTCTCTCCAGCTTCGGTGCGGGGTCACTTCTGCCACGGATGGTGCGTATCGGAACGGCTGAAGAAGGCCTTGCAGTATCATGACCGACCTTTTCGCTCAGCTTCGTTGGCGAGATGCGATCGATATTGCGCTCATCGCTGTGGTTGTCTATTGGATCAGCCTCCTCATTCGTGGCACCCGCGCGGTGCAGATGCTTATCGGATTGGTGGTTTTTTTCTTTGCGTACCTGATCTCGCAAGCCTTTGAGCTGTATACACTGAATTGGGTGCTCGATAATTTTCTCAGTTCGATCCTTCTGGTTATTGTCGTCTTGTTCCAAAACGATATCCGCCGGGCGCTCACCGAGGTTGGTCGAGGATCCCTCTTGGGCGTCAAAACGCAAACCGCTTATGGTCCGATGCTGGAAGAACTTACGAAAGCCGTGATGCTGCTCTCTGGGAAACGGGTGGGTGCCCTCATTGTCCTTGAGCGTGAAGTTGGGTTGAGCGACTATATCGCTGCCGGGACCACTCTTGACGCGTCGGTCAGTAAGGAACTGATCGAAAGTATCTTTCTTCCTTCCGCGCCAATGCATGATGGTGCGCTGATGATTAGGAAAGGACGTATCGTAGCGGCGGGATGTATCCTGCCGTTGACGACGAATCCGAATGTGAGCAAAACCCTCGGCACCCGCCATCGTGCAGCCATTGGTTTGACCGAGGAAACAGACGCGATTGTGGTTGTCGTATCAGAAGAGGAGGGGACGACGTCGCTTGTGCGCGAGGGGCGCATTATGCGCGACCTCGATGCCGGAGCCCTCCGTATTGCGTTCCAACAGTTGTTTACTCATGAAATGGGATGGCAAGAGGCTTAATAAAGCACGTCTTCTCCGCAACGGAAGGCTTAAATTGTTTTCCTTGGCTTTCGCTTGTGGGCTCTGGTTATTCGTCAACTATGGGGAACGCGATACTGAGAAGACACTGGTAGTCCCGGTCGAGCTCCGTAATCTGCCCGCACAGTTTGTCATTACCGGAGCGCGGGATGAATACGTCGACTTGCGACTGAGGGGGCCGCGCTCATTGCTTGATGGCCTGAGGAAAAGGATTCGTCTTGATTTAAGCGATGTCCGCCCTGGGGTCTCCTCGTTTCGCGTGAATGCTGATATGTTGAACCTCCCTCGTGGGGTAAAGCTCGTGCGCATTAGCCCCGCGCAGATCAATTTGAATATCGCTCGGTTACTCAAGCGTACCGTTCCCGTGCAACTCGATCTTATCGGTAAACCACCGCACGGATATACGATGAATGAAGTGCGGGTGGTCCCGGAGAAAATAGAAGTGACCGGCCCAGCCCCACAGGTAGAGAAGTTTCAGGCAGTACTGACCGATAGTATAGACGTGAGTAACTTGACACAGTCGGTGACCCAGGATCTCAATTTACGAGGACCAGAAGAAGATCTTGTTTCCTATAGCACGGAACGCGTTCGGGCCCAGATCAGGATTCAAGAAGTCATACTGACGCACGAATTTCGTCGCTTAAAGATTGAAGTGAAGAATGCCACATTTCGTGCGACAGTTACTCCGACTCAGGCTGATGTCACCGTTCGTGGGTCGCAGCGGTTAATTGAAGAGTTGCAGCTCAATGATGGGAAGATCTTTGTCGATGCCTCTGGCCAGAAACCGGGCTCGACGAGTGTGCCGGTCACCGTCCTCTTGCCACCAGGAATTGAGCTAGTATCGCAAGATCCAGCCGCAGTCGAATTGAGACTAGAGGATGACAGCAAAAAAAGACTGCAAAATCCCAGAACCGCAGGGGATAAGAGAAAGCCGGGGGTCTAGCACTATGAGTAGTAACAACGGAACGAGAATAGGAAACCGTGAACATCGTCATCGGCTCTTTGGTACTGATGGAATCCGGGGAGTGGCCAACGTTGAGCCCATGACCTCAGAGACTGCCCTGAGGGTAGGCCGAGCTCTCGCTTATGCATTCCGTGACCGTCCCGGGCGGCACAAGATCTTAATCGGCAAGGATACTCGCCTTTCTGGCTATATGTTGGAAACTGCCCTCGCCTCGGGTATTTGCTCGATGGGGGTGGATGTGTTGCTGGTGGGACCGGTGCCGACTCCAGGAATCGCCTTTCTCACGCGGAGCTTACGTGCCGATGCCGGAGTCGTCATTTCCGCCTCGCACAATCCGTTTCAAGATAATGGTATTAAAATTTTTTCGCGCGACGGGTTCAAACTCCCTGATGAAGTTGAGGACGAGATCGAGTCTCTGGTGGTTGATCAAAAAATCGATCACCTCCGTCCCACCGCTACCGCAATCGGGAAAGCGCATCGGGTTGACGATGCGCTTGGTCGTTATAATGTCTTTGTGAAGAATGCCTTTCCTCGCCATCTCACACTTGATGGGATGAAGGTCGTCGTCGATTGCGGCAACGGGGCAGCGTACAAAGTGGCTCCTGAGGTCTTAGAGGAGTTAGGTGCCCGTGTTACCGCCCTGGGGATTGAACCAGATGGAGAAAATATTAACCACGACTGTGGAGCGCTGTATCCCCAGCACGTCCAGCGCCTTGTCCGTGAGACTGGAGCGCAGCTGGGGGTCGCACTCGATGGAGATGCCGATCGTGCCATTCTGGTTGATGAAACCGGGGAGATTGTCGATGGCGATGCGATCATGGGGATTGCGGCCGGGGAGATGTTGCGGAACGGCACCTTACAGCATGATACCTTGGTCGGGACGGTGATGAGCAATCTGGGTCTAGAGATTGCACTCAAACAGATGGGCGCACGGTTGGTACGGACCTCGGTAGGGGATCGCTACGTCGTCGAAGAAATGCTGCGCGGCGGCTACAACCTTGGCGGGGAACAGTCCGGCCATATCGTCTTTTTGGATGTGAATACCACGGGAGACGGAACGGTAACCTTTCTTACAACCCTCGCCACCATGATCCAACGGCAACGTCCGCTCTCGGAGCTGAAAAAAATCATCCAACGCTACCCGCAGGTACTCATTAATGTGAAGGTGCGCGACCGTCGTGACCTGACTACGGTCGCGCCGATCGCTCGGGCGATGGAGCAAGTGAAGGTCACTCTTGGAGACAAGGGTCGGTTGCTGGTCCGCTACTCCGGAACCGAGCCGCTGGTGCGGGTGATGGTCGAAGGCGAAGATGAGAAGGTGGTGCGGACCTGTGGCGAAGCAGTAGCGGAAACCGTACGCGCCCACCTTGGAGTATAAGATCCGAGAAAGGAGACGTCACTCATTTCGGCGCGACACGCGTAATAGCATCCGTCTACACACGCACGTCATCAACCTTCAACGCATTGTCCGACTAAACTTGAGCTTTTACACGTAAGATATATCTAGAGCTGGTCTCATAAATGCCTTTCGGGTTCTGTAAGGTGCATAAATACTGGCCTAAAACGTCGCCATGACCATTTATGAGATGAACTCTAGTAATAAGATAGCCTAGATGAAACGAAGTGGAATCCGGGACAGGAAACACCGGGGGTTCCCGGATTTCATCCGGGCTACGGCGCTCACGAAAAACCTGAGGAGAGCGTATGAAAATCGTTGATGGCGACAGTCATTTGATTGAACCGCTTGATGTATTTCTCCGCTATATTGAGCCGGCCTATCGGGAGCGCGCGATGTGCACGGTGAAAGATCCGTCTACCGGTAAACAGCAGATGCTCGTGGACGGGAAACCGATGCACCTGGGCAGTGAAACCGATGAGATGCTGAGCATCATCGTGGGGCACGGACAAAAGGAAGATGGGCACGTGCTCGATGAGTTCGATCGCTCGCTCATTGCCAGCGCGGACTGGCAGGACATGAACAAGCGAGTGCAGTTTTTGGATGCCGAGGAGATTGATTATCAAATTCTTTTCCCTACGCTTGGGCTGTTATGGGAAGGAGAGGTGCGCGACCCCCAGCTCGCTGCGGCACATTGCCGGGCCTATAACACGTGGGCATTCGAGATTTGCGCAGGGCATCTGCGTCGTCTCTTTCCTGCGGCTCATATCTCGTTACGTGACCCGGCCCTAGCGGTGCAAGAGATGCAACGCGTGGCGAAATTAGGTGCTCATTCGGTCATGGTGGGATCAGCGCCGGTGCATGGGAAAAGCTTCGGGCACGCGGACTATGATGTCGTGTGGGCGACCGCGCAGGACCTCAACTTGGCGGTCAGCATTCACCCGGCGGGGAATAAAGAGTACCTGGGTAGCGCCTGGTATCGGGACCGTAATCCGGGGTTTATGTTCATCTCGATGAACGTGATCCAGGACCCCCGCATGTCGCTGAGCACCATGGTCTACGATGGCGTGTTTGAGCGTTTTCCTGCCTTGCGTGTAGCGACGGTGGAAGCGATGGGTAGTTGGGTGGGAGAATGGATCGAACGTTTCGAGTATCGTTACCAATATATGCGCCACACCTCGCAGATGAAGCGGCCGATTCGGGAATATTTTACCCGTAACATTTGGGTGAATGCTGATCCCAGCGAGAAACTGCTGCCGCTGATCATCCAATTTGTCGGAGATGAGAAATTTTTCGTAGGGTCAGACTACCCGCATGCTGAAGGCTTTGCCCACCCGGTCCAGGCGATGCGTAACGTTCTGTCGTCGTTACCGACCGCTTCCGTGGAGAAGATCTTAGGGGCCAATGCCTCCGCGTTTTATAGTATCTGAGCGCGACGAAAGCACCCCTTATGAACTCCTGTTACCGTTAAGCAGAGGTAGTGAACTCTCCCTATGTTTCTGGTGACTGCCAAAGAAATGCGTGAGCTCGATCGGCTCACCATCGAAGAATACGGGATCCCCGGACAGGTGCTGATGGAACGAGCCGGCGCCGGAGCGACCACGGTCCTGCTGAAGGCTTTTCCTCAGGTCCGTACCGCATCAGTCGTGGTCATCGCCGGGAAAGGGAACAACGGCGGCGACGGATTCGTTATCGCCCGGCTCTTGAAAAAAAAAGGCATCTCTTGCGAAGTCCTCCTGGCCGCCAAGAAAACCGAGGTTACCGGGGATGCCCTGCGTAATCTCTTGGCTTTTACGCGTTTGCGCGGCCGGGTGACTGAAGTCACTGAACCTGGACAGGTCGAATTTGTCCAGAAGAAATTACGCCGGCGTGGACTGATCGTTGACGCGCTCTTAGGGACCGGGCTCAACTCGCCGGTGCGCGGGATGCTCGCCACCCTCATCGAGCAAATGAACGCGAGTGGCGTACCAATCCTGGCAGTGGACGTACCATCTGGACTCGATGCCGATCGCGGAATTCCCCTTGGTGTCGCCATCGAGGCTCAATTTACAGTGACTTTTGGCTATCCAAAAATTGGACTGGTTTATCCTTCGAGCGCAGCTTATGTCGGTCGCCTGGAGGTCGTCGATATTGGGATCGCTCCTGCGGCGGTTGCCGCCCTTCGGCCGCAAACCATGCTCCTTTCAACCGGGTCGGTTGGCGCGCTCGTTCGTCGGCGGCAGTCTGATTCGCACAAGGGAGACTTTGGCCATTTGCTGGTGATTGCTGGGGCGCGTGGCAAGAGTGGCGCCGCCCTGCTCTGCGGAGGGGCTGCTCTCCGGACGGGAACTGGCTTGGTCTCACTCGCCGGTCCGAGCTCGCTGAATGGGGTGTTCTCGTCCGTTCTTGTTGAGGCGATGACCATCCCAATGCCAGAGCGGCCTGACGGAAGTCTCAGCCTGGACGAGGGAGCGATCACTGAAGCACTGCGGGGAAAGAGCGCCATTGCCTTTGGTCCCGGGGTGGGTGTCTCAACCGACACGATTGGACTCGCTCGCTGGTTGCTCACGCAGAGCGAGCGGCCGCTAGTGATTGACGCCGATGGGTTGAATTGCCTTGCAACCGATCTCACCATTTTGCGAGCGGCGAAAGTACCAGTTGTCCTCACTCCCCACCCTGGCGAGATGGCTCGCTTGCGGCAAATCAGTACCGCTGACGTGCAAGCGCAACGGCTAGACGTAGCTCGTGAGTTTGCGACCCAACATCATTGCTATCTGATCCTCAAAGGAGCGCGAACCGTTATTGCCGATCCAGAGGGAAAAGCGTGGATCAATCCCACTGGGAATCCGGGGATGGCAAGTGGGGGAATGGGGGATGTGTTGACTGGGATTGTGGGCGGCCTGCTGGCACAGGGATATGCGCCGCAGGCCGCCTGTTGTCTAGGAGTATTTCTGCATGGTTATGTTGGCGACCTGGTCGCCCAAGCAAGAGGTGAAGCTGGCATCCTTGCCCGTGATCTTATCGAGCGATTGCCGTGGGGGCTATACTCCTTACATCACGCCGCTCTAGAAGATAAGCTAGCCGGCGATGACAAATGAAATTCGCTCTGTCTCGGCCGAAGAAACCAAGAGATGGGGGACGCGACTTGCTCGTTGGCTGACTGCTCCTGCAGTTATTGGATTAGAAGGCGAACTCGGTGCCGGCAAGACTTGTTTTGTCAAAGGACTCGCCTCTGGGCTGGGGATCGATGAAGATGAGATCCGAAGCCCGACCTTCACCCTGATTACTGAACATTATAGGGGAAGACTCCCACTCTACCATATCGATCTCTATCGCTTGGGCAACGCAGAGATTGAGGAGCTGGGGATTGAAGAGTATGTGTTTGGGCAAGGAGTTGCCGCCGTTGAATGGTTTCGCTTCTTGCCCCCTGGCTTCGTAGAAGAGTATCTTTTGATTTCGTTCGCTTGCGGGGCTGAGGATGAGCGGATTTTGACCTTGACCGGATACGGAAAAAAATACGAACAGGTTGTGAAGATGCTCGGAACTGGGGATTAGGGGCCGGAGATAAAAATTCACGGTTTAACGTTCAAGGTGCAAAGTTGCACAACCCTAACACCTAGCCCTTAGCACCCAAGAGGACGAAGACAAAAAAGAAGTGAAAGTTCGGGCATGCTCATTGTACAGAAATATGGTGGAACGTCGGTGGGATCGATCGAGCGGATCAAAGGCGTGGCGAAACGGGTGGCGGCCACACGCGATGCCGGACATCACGTTGCGGTTGTCGTTTCCGCGATGAGTGGAGAAACCAACCGACTATTATCGCTTGCCAAGCAAGTAGCTGCGCAACCTGATGAGCGAGAAACCGATGTGCTCGTGTCCACAGGCGAACAGGTCAGTGTTGCCTTACTGGCGATGGCGCTCAAGGAGATGGGCTACCCGGCATTTTCCCTCCTTGGCTATCAAGTGCAGATTGGGACCGATAGTGCTTTTGGTCGGGCTCGGATCAGACACATCAACGCCGATCGGCTCTTGTCCGGCTTACAGGAAGGGCATATCGTAGTAGTCGCCGGTTTTCAGGGGGTTGACGCTGAAGATAACATCACCACCCTTGGTCGGGGTGGATCAGACACGACCGCAGTGGCGATCGCTGCGGCGGTGAAGGCTGACGCGTGTGAGATTTATACTGACGTGGATGGCGTCTACAGTGCGGACCCGCGCATTTGTCCACACGCCCGCAAGCTGAACCGCATCTCCTACGACGAGATGCTGGAGCTCGCTAGTCTGGGAGCCAAAGTCTTGCAGATTCGCTCCGTCGAATTTGCCAAGCGCTATCGGGTCCCAGTACATGTGCGGTCAAGTTTCTCCCCCGACGAAGGAACCTGGCTAGTACAAGAGGAGCCCAGCATGGAAGAGGTAACTGTTTCGGGAGTGACTTCCGATCTCGACCAAGCCAAGATTACCCTGTTGCATGTGCCGGATCGACCGGGATTAGCGGCGAAGGTTTTTGGTCCGATCGCTGACGATGATGTGGTTGTCGACATGATTATTCAGAATGCGAGCGCTGATGGCTTTACGGACCTGACGTTTACCGTTCCTAAGGGGGATGTGCCGAAAGCGCTGGCGCGAGTGCAAGCTGCGGTGCCAGAGATTGGGGCTCAGGGAGTGGTCTTCGATCCCGATGTGGCAAAGGTCTCGATTGTGGGACTGGGGATGCGAAGTCATGCAGGCATTGCGGCCCGCATGTTCCAGATCCTGGCGCGTGAAGGTATCAATATCCAGATGATCTCTACGTCGGAGATCAAGATCTCGGTCGTGATCGACGCGAAATACACAGAACTGGCGGTGCGTGTATTGCACGATGCGCTGATTCCGGCGAGCAAGTGAGGAGAGCATGAAACGAATTGTCCTCTATGACACCACGCTGAGAGATGGGTGTCAATCTGAAGATGTCTCATTTACCTTGGAAGATAAACTGCGGGTTGCCGAGAGACTCGATGATTTTGGCATTGACTATATCGAAGGTGGCTGGCCGGGTTCCAATCCACGTGACGAAGAATTCTTCCACGCGGTCAAGAGGCTGCACCTGAAACAGGCCAAAATTGCCGCCTTCGGTTCCACCCGTCGGGCGAACAGTACCGCCGCCGACGATTTCAACATTCGGCTCTTGCTAAAAGCTGAGACCCCAATCGTCACCATTGTTGGGAAAACCTGGGATCTCCACGTGCGAGATGATCTGCGTATCTCTAAAAAAGCAAACCTCGAAGTCATTGGCGATTCTATTGCCTACCTGAAAAAGAAAGTTGATCAGGTTTTTTTCGATGCCGAGCACTTCTTTGATGGTTACCAAGCCAATCCAGACTATGCACTCGAATGTTTAACTGTCGCAGCCCAGGCCGGGGCTGATATCCTCGTCCTGTGCGATACCCGCGGCGGCCGTATGCCGCACGAGGTTCTGGTTGGCACCCGCGCTGCAGGGCAAGCGGTTGCCGTGCCGCTTGGTATCCACTGCCACAACGATTGTGAATTAGCAGTGGCAAACTCGCTGGCGGCCGTCGAAGCTGGCGTTGTCCAGGTCCAGGGCACGATTAATGGTTTTGGCGAACGGTGCGGAAACGCGAATCTCTGTTCGATTATCCCCAATTTGCAACTCAAGCTTGACTATCAATGTGTAAGTTCAGAACAACTTCAGAAAATCGCTGAGGTGTCGCGCTTTGTCTATGAGCTGGCTAATATCGAACCTAGTAAACGCCAACCGTACGTTGGCGTCAGTGCTTTTGCCCACAAAGGAGGCTTACACGTTGCGGCCGTGCAGAAAAACCGCGAGACTTACGAGCACATTGATTCTGAATTAGTCGGCAACCATCAGCGGGTCCTCGTCTCTGACTTGTCAGGCCGGAGCAATGTCGTCTACAAAGCCAAGGAATTTGGCTTAGACATCGAGAGTTCAGACCCGGCAGTCAAAACTATCCTCGAAGAAGTCAAGCATCTCGAAAACGCCGGCTTTCAATACGAAGGGGCGGAAGGCTCCTTTGAGCTACTCATGCAGAAAGCCTTGAATGGCAAGGTCCGCCACTTCCGGCTGATCGGCTTTCGTGTCATTGATGAGAAGCGCAAGGAAGACGAACCGCCATTGTCTGAAGCAACGATTATGGTCGAAGGACCAGACGGGGCGGTGGAGCATACGGCCGCACAAGGAAACGGACCAGTCAACGCACTCGATCGTGCACTACGGAAAGCGCTGACCAAGTTTTATCCGCAATTGGAGCAGGTTGTCTTACATGACTATAAAGTACGAGTGTTGGGAGACGGTCAAGGAACCGACTCCACCGTGCGCGTTCTGATCGAGTCAGGCGACGAGCATGACCGTTGGGGGACCGTCGGTGTATCACCGAACGTGATTGAAGCGAGCTGGCAAGCCCTAGTCGACAGTATCGAGTACAAGCTCTACAAGGATGAGAAAGCTAGAGGAAAGTCTCTCGTATTTAGCGAATCGTCGTCGGTCTCAAGTCGAGCAAAGGGATGAAAAGGGGAACCGGGGTTAGAAGCTAGGGGTTGGTCAGTGAACAAGAAAGGGGCAGGGATATCGACCCCTAATCCCAAGCCCCCTGACCCCCGCGTTGAGCGTGTCTATGTTTTGGCAGGAGATCAAGGAAGATATTCAAGCGGTCTTCGAGCGCGATCCGGCCGCGCGCTCGACCTGGGAAATCGTGCTGGCTTACCCAGGGTTTCATGCCCTTTTGTTTCATCGTCTTGCTCACTGGCTGTGGCAGCGTAACCTGACAACCGTAGCGCGGGTGGTGAGCCATTGCTCTCGTTTGCTGACCGGCATAGAAATTCATCCCGGGGCGCGTATTGGCCGACGGGTGTTCATTGACCACGGCATGGGGGTTGTGATCGGAGAAACTGCGGAAGTTGGCAATGATGTGACCCTGTATCAGGGGGTATCTCTTGCCGGAACCAGCACCGAAAAAGGAAAACGGCATCCAACCATTGAAGATTGGGTGTTAATCGGTGCTGGCGCAGCGGTGCTTGGTCCTATTACGATCGGCCGGCATAGCCGGATTGGTGCTGGTTCGGTGGTCGTCTACTCTGTCCCTGCGCATTCGACCGTGGTGGGGATTCCCGGCAAAATTGTCAAAGAAGGCGGGCGTCACCTCCCTTCTGGGCAGCCGATTGTGGACCTCGACCATGCGAACTTGCCGGATCCTTTAACGCGAGCCCTTTCCACCCTGCTTGAGCATGTTGAGCGACTTGAGCACCGCCTGGAGAACGTGTCGTCTCGACAAGAGTCGCTCGAAAATCGTGTAGCCGAAGGAGATGATGATCTGCAACGCGTGCGGACGATGCTCAAGAATGGTGGCGCAGGCTAGGCGCAGTTAATCGCTTCCCAAAAACAAATTGCCCCCGTTTCTTGACAAAATCGCCGAACGCCTTGACAATAGGACGCTCGCGGTGCTGAGACTGATTTCCGCCTGGGGTGTGGGGCGAGCGTGGAGGAAAAGGTTGTGGTGCTGGTGCGAGCCAAGGTCAGACTCTATAGCGTTCTGTTTGTCTGCGCCTTTCTCGCCGCCTGTTCGAGCGGTCCCCCCCATCAATCTCGTCCTGGACAGAGTTGGAAAACAACTTCGGTTTCCCCAGAGAGAAGGTCGACTCCGAGAGCGAAGCCGGAGAAACGGCCTCTCACCCGCACGACTCCCGAAACCTGGGAAGGCAGACGTTCACTACCGAAAGAGAATGATTTTCGTGAGGGCGAGTTCTTTTTTCGCTGGCCGATAGAAGGGCGCATCACCTCAGGGTTTGGTCCGCGGCGTGAAAGCTTCCATGATGGAATAGATATTGCCGCCCCTCGTGGGACACCCGTCTGCGCAGCCGCGGACGGAGAGGTGATCTTTAGCAATGTTCTCCACGGATACGGGAACATCGTGATTGTTCGCCATCGTCATGGATATGTAACGGTATACGCACACAATCAGAAGAACCTGGTACGAGAAGGACAAGTTGTCCGCCGGGGACAACGGTTAGCTGAAGTGGGACAAAGCGGCCGTGCGACCGGCCCACATCTTCACTTCGAGGTCCGCAAGGATAACTTGGCGCGAAATCCTTTACGCTATCTTCCTGAAGACCGTCGGACCGTGTCGCAAGGTCGTTGAGGGAATGGAGAATCGTATGCTCGACCTGAAGAAACTGATCCGTGACGTTCCGGGTTTTCCCAAAGCTGGCATCGTCTTCCGCGATATCACGACGCTGTTGGCCAATGGTCCGGCGTGGCATGAGACGGTTGACCGCATTGCCGAGCGTTATCGTCATCAAGTCGATACCGTGCTGGGGATCGAATCACGTGGATTCCTGGTTGGTTCGGCAGTAGCGTACGTATTAGGTTGCGGCATTGCGGTGGTCCGCAAGCCGGGTAAATTGCCGGCGGCGATCTTCAATGCCAGCTATACCTTAGAGTACGGCAAGGATTCCTTAGAGATCCACCAAGACGCCTTTCCGGCTGGCAGCCGAGTGCTGATCATTGATGACCTGCTGGCCACCGGTGGGACCGCCGGGGCAGCAATTTCCTTGGTGCGTCAGCTTGGCGGGAAAGTCGTGGGCGCGGCGTTTATTATTGAACTGACCTTCCTTGGTGGCCGCCAGCGTCTTGCGCCGTGCGAGGTATTTTCCTTGATTCAGTATGACAGTGAGTGAGATTGATAGAGGCAATTGCACTCTTCAGATCAGCTTTTGCTCGCGTTACGTTCTTGTCTCGTCTATGATGAGCTAGGTTCAATCGACGAGGCTGCCGGTCTCTTCGTCATCGGGTCGGTTCCACCGCTCTCCCCTCAGCCGTATAATACTCTGTATGGCTGAAGCGCTGTTCCGCGAAATCGACCATACCGCAGATCTCGGGATTGAAGTCGAGGCAGATACACCAGGCGAACTCTTTTGCTGCGCTGGCCTAGCCCTCTTTTCTCTCATGGTTAATCTGGTAGGGGTGGAAGCTCGTGAGGTAAGAGAGGAGACAGTGCGGGCTGAGGACTGGGAAGACCTCCTGCATGACTGGTTGTCTCAACTTCTCCGTCAGTTCCTCCAGGAGGGGTTCATTGCGACAACCATCACCATCCTCGATATTGACGCGACTCATGTCCGCGCGCGTCTGACGGGCGAAAAGCTTGATTATGAGCGGCACGATTTCGCAACCGAGATCAAAGCCGTAACCTATCACCAACTCTCCGTTTTCTGCCAAGATGGCCGTTGGCGGGCGCGAGTGATTTTTGATGTGTGAGGGATTATGACGAATCTGACAATTGAGCAAATCAACGACTACCTATGGGAGATCCCTAAGCACGGAGGTATGCGGGTTCCTGGTCGGGTCTATGCGACACAAGCATTGATGGTCGATATCCAAAAGGATGCTGCGCTTGAGCAAGTTGCGAACGTTGCCCACCTACCTGGGATTGTCGGCTACTCCCTGGCGATGCCAGATATTCACTGGGGGTACGGGTTTCCCATTGGCGGCGTGGCTGCCGTCGATGCGGAGGAAGGCGCGATCTCTCCCGGCGGAGTTGGGTACGACATCAATTGTGGGATCCGCTTGGTTGCGACAACACTCTCTAGTAGTGACATTCAAGAAGATCTGCCGAAACTGGCCGATGCCTTATTCGCCATGATTCCTTGCGGAGTTGGCGCTGAAGGAGCGATCCCTAAGCTGAGCAAAGCCGAGGAAAAAAAACTAACGACCGAAGGGGTGCGGTGGGCTATTGCTCGCGGATTCGGTTCTGCGCGAGATGCTGACTATACCGAAGAAAATGGCTGTCTGGCCGGCGCCGATCCCGATGCTCTCAGTGATGAGGCACTGAGCCGTGGCCTGACCCAGGTTGGTACTTTAGGATCAGGAAACCATTTTTTAGAGATAGATCGGATCGAAGAGATCTATCAACCCGATGTCGCTGCGGCCCTAGGCCTCTCGCTTGGGCAAGTCGCAATCATTATCCATTCCGGCTCCCGTGGGCTCGGTCACCAAACGTGCGAAGATGCGCTGAAAGTGATGGGCAAAGCCATGGAGAAATATTGCATCACCGTGCCGGACCGACAGCTTGCCTGTGCGCCAATCTCTTCGCCCGAAGGTCACCAGTATCTTGCGGCGATGGCCTGTGCAGCCAATTATGCCTGGGTCAACCGCCAGGTGATGATGAGTCTTGCCGAGCGGGCTTTTCTCCACGCCTTGCAAATCTCTCCACGTGAACTGGGGATGCGGCTCATCTATGATGTCTGTCACAATATTGCCAAGCCCGAAACCCATGTGATGAATGGAGTGAAGCAGAAAGTCTGGGTCCATCGCAAAGGAGCGACGCGTGCCTTTGGGCCCGGGCATCCAGCGATTCCTGCCTCGCTGCGGCCACTGGGGCAGCCGGTACTCATTCCTGGCGATATGGGGCGCTACTCCTTTTTGCTGGTCGGCACCGAGCGAGCCATGCAAGAGACTTTCGGGTCGACCTGTCATGGCGCCGGCCGTCTGATGAGTCGGATGCAGGCAAAAAAAGCTGGCCGGGGCCGGGACCTTGAAAGCGAATTGGGGAAAGCCGGCGTGATCGCCCGTTATCGTGGTAAGGGCACCTTTGCCGAGGAGATGCCCTACGCCTATAAAGATGTGGCCAATGTTGTTGACGTCGTCGATCATGCCGGGATTAGTAAGAAAGTGGTGAAACTGAAACCCCTGGCAGTCATCAAGGGGTGATCACAACGCCGCGCGGAGATTTCGCAGACTCACGGCACCAAGTCAGGGAAATACCTGTCATTGCGAGGAGTGTAAACGACGAAGCAATCTCCGCAACACAAAGATTGCTTCGCTGCGCTCGCAATGACACCTCTGCTGAGCTTAAATTAACCCGCCAGACGACACTTTCAGCCACGAGATACAATAATGGAACCGATTTTCCGCCTCACCGAGCGCCCTGAGATCGAAACTGTCGTCTGGCTCATGCGTGAATACTATGCCTTTGATCACTTGGCTTTCGATGAAAATATTGCTCGAACGGCGGTAGAAAATTTCCTCAATAACCAATCGTTAGGGTATGTCTGGTTGATCCTTTATGAAGGTGAAGTCATCGGGTATCTTGTCCTCACTCTTGGCTACAGTCTGGAATATGGTGGGCGGGATGCGTTTATCGATGAAGTGTATATTCGCGACACTTACCGAGGAAGAGGAATTGGTACGAAGGCGCTCGCGTTTGCTGAAGAGGCTTGTCACGCCCTTGGCGTGCGCGCCCTCCACCTCGAAGTTGAGCGGACGAATACGAATGCCTACGGCGTGTACCGTAAGGCGGGGTTTGTCGATCATGAACGCTCTTTGATGACGAAACGTATCTCGTAAACAAGTGCTCCCGGGCGGTTTCCCAATCCAGAAGGACTTTTCCTTCTTTTGGCCTATCTTCTTCTCCTCCTCGTCACCTTCATCCGGGCTGGGAATTTTCCGGCTGGCAAGATCGCACTTGATGTGATTGGGCCGATGACGCTGATTGCCGTGCGTACAATGGTCGGGGCGGTTTTGCTGACCACACGTTGCAGGTCTGCCCGTGCAACCGAGCCGGTTGTCCCACTATATCCCGCTAGCTTGCATCCAATCCTTGCTTCCTCATAAGATGCGCCAGACACTGACGAAGGAGGGAAACATATGAGCAAAGCCCTGGCGAAGGTAAAAGTACTGGATCTGACCCAATTCGAGGCTGGCACCTCATGTACGGAGATGCTCGCTTGGCTCGGAGCGGATGTGGTGAAAGTTGAGTCACCGCGTGGTGGTGATCAAGGGCGGCGGGCATTTGCCGAGAAGCCTGGCCAGGACTCGGTGTACTTCCTCTTATTGAATGCGAATAAACGGGGAATTACCCTCGACCTGAAAAGTGAGGACGGGCAAAAGATCTTCAAATCCCTCGTGCTAAAGTTCGATGTTGTGATGGAAAACTATTCTTTAGGAACGATGGAGAGTTTGGGACTGGGATACAAAGTCTTGCGTGGCCTCAATCCTCAGATCATTTATGCCACGATTAAAGGGTTCGGCACGTATGGCCCCTACGCGCCCTATAAGAGTTTTGACATGATTGCCCAGGCCGCCGGCGGAGCCATGAGTGTCACCGGCTTACCAGGATCACTTCCAGTGAAACCTGGACCGACAATCGGTGATACCGGAGCCGGCCTCCACTGTGCCATCGGCATCCTGGCGGCCTACATTCAGCGCCTGGAAACCGGGCAGGGGCAGAAAGTTGAAGTGTCGATGCAAGATGCGATTGTGAACTTCACCCGCGTCGCCATGCTCGGACATTTTCTCACCGGGAAACCAGTGCCGCGCCGTGGCAACCGCATCATGGGGATGGCGCCGGGAGACATCTATCCCTGTACTCCCGCAGGGCCCAATGACTATATTTACTTGACCGTCAGTTCCGAAGAGATGTGGGAAAGCTTACTTAGAGTTATTGGCCGGGCCGACCTGATCGACGACGAGCGTTATTCATCCGCCGCGGCTCGTGCCCAGAATGCAGAAGAAGTGCATGCGCTGGTTACGGCGTGGACAAAAACTAAAGAGAAATTTACGGCGATGAAATTAGTCGGAGAGGCGGGCGTCCCGTGCGGAGCAGTGCTCGATACTGGTGATATTCTTGCCAACGACCATCTCAAACAGCGGGAGATGATCGTGACGATTGACCATCCGCAGCGCGGGGCATTTACCATGCCTGGTTGTCCAGTGAAACTTACTGACTCACCAGTTCAGGTGCAACCTGCTCCTTTGCTCGGTCAGCACAATACTGAGGTCTATGGCGCATTGCTCGGTCTCAGTGCCGCCGATCTCGCGGTGCTAAAAGAGAAGGGCGTATTGTAGGAAGACAAGCGATAGCACGCTATCGGCTCACCTCAAACTCAAGACTCGTCATAAGGAAGAGAATCCCCCATGCCAGGGCCGCTTGCTGGAATCACTGTCCTTGACCTCACTCGTCTTGCCCCCGGACCATTCTGTACCATGATCCTCGGTGATCTGGGTGCGGAGGTCATGAAGACGACCCACAAGTCCAGGTACGCCAGATGATCGTTGAGGTACAGATCCCAAGCGTGGCAAGGTCAAACAGGTCGGATTGGCCCCGAAGTTATCGGAAACCCCGGGATCAGTGCGCCGTCTGGCTCCCACTTTAGGCGAGCACACGGACGGACTCTTAGGAGGAATTGGGCTCTCACCAACCGAGATCATTCAGCTGCGAGAAAGAGGAGCGATACGATAGCTTTGTTCGCAGCTCAGAATGGCAGCCACGAAGGGCCATGAAACAGGTCTGGGGATGAGTTGTAGGGTAGCAAGGATTTTGCCCTTGCAGCGGCTTTAGCCTTACATTAAGAAAGTAGTCTGTACGGTCCTCTGTTTCAGAGTTGGAGGAGAAAAGGCAAAAGACGAAGAAGCCGCTGTTGTCCTCTCTGCATCGATGGTTGCTTAGTGATGGCCGGTCTCTTGCGGCAGCCTTTTTCTCGTGCGATGCTAAAAAGACCCTCTCGTGAGAGTATGGATATGCGAGAGCGCTCTCATTGCAAAGTTGTTGGTCGACATGTGTGGCTGAGGAAAAGCACCCGCACGCTTACCCTCAAAGTAACTGCCGCCTTTTTGCTCCTGACTTTCACCACCATTGCCTTACACGGGAACTGGATAACGGCGCTATTCCTGATCGGGGGAGGAATGGGGATATGGCAACTGTTAGAGGCGCACCGACTCCGTTACCTGCGGACGACACTGCTCCAGGACATTGAGACTATGAGTGAAAGTCAGTTTCTCCACTATGCGGCCGAGCTTTTCCGCTCCCAGGGGTATGGAGTGCTGAAGGCGAGTCAGTCGGATGATCGTCGGGTTGATCTCCTGCTGATGAAAGGGGAGGAAAGCTTCGCCTGCAAACTGCTCCGTGACTCTGGCCGCGTCAAGAAGGCCAAGCTTGTCAGGGTGTTGACTGGTATGCAGATGCATGGTTGTCGGCGCTCCATGATAGTGGCTAACCAAGCGGTAACCTCTTCTGCTCGCCGTGCTGCGCGTCAGGCTGACTGTGTGCTCATCGATCGTGACGGACTGACGAGTTTGGTGGCTCAATATCGTCAAGGGCACCGCGTGTATGTCTTCCATCGAGAAGAAATTGCGCGATTGCGGAAAAGAAAATAGACAGGTGGAGGTGTGGAGGGGAGGAAGGAACAGATATGGCGATTCTGAAAGTTGCGCGACTCGGCCATCCGGTGCTTCGTCGAGTAGGCGAGCTACTCGCGCCGGAGGCCATTGCACGAGCTGAATTTCAGCAGTTCATCGATGATATGATCGAAACCATGCACGAATACGACGGTGTAGGACTGGCCGCTCCGCAAGTGCACGTGTCTCAACAAGTTGCGGTGCTTGAGGTTGACAAGCATCCGCGTTATCCGGATGCGCCTGCAGTGCCGCTGACGGTTTTAATTAACCCACGAGTGACACCCCTCAGCCAAGAAACAGTAGACGGATGGGAGGGGTGTCTCAGCATTCCTGAGATGCGTGGAGTTGCGCCCCGCCATCGCGAACTGCGAGTTGAGGCACTTGACCGTTACGGTAACCCCCTCGATTTTGTTGCGAAAGATTTCCATGCTAGGGTGATCCAGCATGAATACGATCATCTCCAAGGGAAGGTCTATCTTGATCGGATGTCTTCCCTGGAAACGTTGACGCATCTGCTCGAGTGGCAGCGGTATTGGCTCAAAAGCTAAACCCGTTCCCCTCTACCGTGCGGTTTCGGAGAGAAAGGAGCACCCGCCATGCAGTGGCATATCATGATCGTCGGCGTTGCCTTGTCCCTCTTGACTGGTATAGGCATTTGGGCTTACGCCTATCGCCTGGGGTTTAGACAAGGCCGAGCAATCCTGACGCCATTTCATCTGGTCGATGAACTGCTCGACCACCGCGTTACCTGTCTAGGACAAGACCCGGCAACCGCTCGAATCGAGATTGGCACGCTTCTCGGTATCGAGGAGTGGGAGTCCCCGCTGCTGGTAGAGAAGATCGCTCAGGAGAGTCGTGACCGCGCCGATACTCACGTTTATCACTAGTAGTGAAAATAAATTGGCGGAAGTCGAGCGACTGCTGGGATACCGGCTCGCCCGGGCGACCGTGCCCCTAGAAGAGATTCAGGCGATCGAGCTTGCGCCTGTCGTTTCCTCTAAGGCCCGCTATGCCTATGTCCGGCTTGGCTCCCCGGTGTTGGTCGAAGACACCGGGCTCGCGTTTGCTGCGCTCAAGGGATTGCCGGGAGCCCTGATCAAATGGTTTCTTCTGGCCCTCGGAGTTAATGGCCTCTGTCATTTATTACGAGGCGAGAGCAATCGCGCGGCGACGGCGACCACCCTGTTCGGCTATTATGATGGCACCCTCTACCGAGTCTTCTCTGGCACGATCTCAGGAATTATTCCGGAGCGCCCACGTGGAGCGTTTGGCTTTGGCTGGGACGCGATTTTTCAGCCTCTCGGCAGTGATCGGACCTTCGGCGAGATGGCAGCGGAAGAAAAAGACCACTTTTCTATGCGCCGGCTCGCCCTCGATCGACTCCGTGAGTCTGATCTTTTGGGTTCCCGTTGACGGCTCCCGTGTCGCAGCATATGTCTTGAGCCGCATGCAAACGCAAGGTGCTGCTCTCGTCGTCCCTTTACTGTCCGATCTCCTTTCTCGTGTCAGCCGTTCCTTCTATGTGAGCCTGCGCGTGCTTCCTCAGCGGGTGCGCCCGGCGATCGGACTGGCGTATCTGTTCTGCCGCGCTGCGGATACGATCGCCGACACGGCACTCTTGCCGCGTATTCAACGCCGGGACTATCTGGAATTGTATCGGACCGCATTCACTGAGGCTGGCCCTTCTTCTCTCCACGAAATTCACCAGCACCTGACCGATCACCAGAGTACCCCGGCCGAACGAGAATTGCTGACTCGGCTGAACGAGTGTTTTGCCGTGCTTGCTGAAATGGGCAGTGGAGATCAGCGCCGGATTAAAGATTTAGTGTTGACCCTCACGCAAGGAATGCAAATGGACCTCGCCATTTTTCCCGAGGCCGATGCGGGCGAAGTTGCCGCCCTAGAGACTCGGACCGATCTCGACCGCTATACGTACTTGGTGGCGGGATGTGTTGGAGAATTCTGGACCAGAACCACAGTCGCCCATTTATCCGCCTTACAACAGTGGGATAGCCTGGCCATGGAGAAAAAAGCCGTACGATTCGGGAAGGGCTTACAGCTCACCAATATCCTCCGTGATATCGCCCAGGATCTTCGTCTTGGTCGTTGCTATCTGCCGCGCGTCGAGCTTGCGGCTCTTGGAGTACAGCCGGAAGATCTCTGTGACCCCAACGCTTTGGGACGAGTCCGCCCTCTCTTGAGCGACCTACTCGATCTCACTCTGAGTCACTATCGCGAAGGCTGGGCCTACACCCTCGCCATTCCGCGGCGAGAATGGCGATTACGGCTGGCATGCGCGTGGCCGCTGTTGATTGGTCTGGCGACCCTCACCCTGGTGCGACGCTCCCAGCGATTGCTCGATCCCAGTATGCGGGTCAAGGTTGCACGGGGGCAAGTCTATGCGATTATGATGCGGTCATTTTTGCGCGTATGGTCCGACCATGCACTGGATCATTACTATCGACAGCTTCTGGTTCAGAGTGGATTAGAAGTGAGATGAAGGATTAACCACTAACTCTAATAGAGGAGAAGACAATGGCTAGACGATTAGACGGAAAAGTCGCGATTATCTCTGGCGGGGCGCGCGGGCAGGGAGCGGCCGAGGGAAAACTGTTTGCCCGTGAAGGAGCAAAAGTGGTGCTCGGCGATGTGCTTGATACGGAAGGACAGAACACCGCGCGTGAGATTCAGGCAGCTGGGGGATCTGCGGTTTATGTTCATCTCGATGTGACTAAGGAGGGTGAGTGGCAGCAAGCGGTTGATACTGCACTGGGGAATTTTGGCAAACTCAACATTCTGATCAACAACGCCGGTATTTTGTACATGGAAGGTTTGGAAGATACGACGCTGGAGATCTGGAACAAAGTGTTCGCGGTCAACCAGACCGGCGTGTTTTTGGGTATGAAGTATAGCGTGCCGGCAATGCGCAAAGCCGGAGGCGGCTCGATTATTAACATCTCTTCAATTGCTGGGTTGATCGGAGTTGGGGCGGCGACCGCGTATCAAGCCAGCAAAGGAGCCGTGCGCCTGCTCACAAAAACTGTCGCCGTACAATATGCCAAGGACAAGATTCGCGTCAACTCAATTCACCCTGGCCTGATTACGACCCAAATGGTGACCCAAGGTATCGACCTGGAGGCGCGCAAACTTTTTGAACAAGCGACCCCGATCGGTCGAGAAGGCACGGCCGAGGAAATAGCGAATGGCGCGCTGTTTTTAGCCTCGGACGAATCCTCTTACATGACCGGCGCCGAATTAGTTCTCGATGGAGGATATACCGCGCAGTAAGGGGGCTGGAGATGAGTGAAAGAAGAGCAACCTGGTAGGGGCACGGTGGTGTCGTGCCCGCTTTTCTTTGGGAAAGAGTCGTGACGGCAAAGAAGAAAAACACCCGCTGGCAAGGTGAGACGCTCCCCGACTATCTTTGTGAAGGGCTCGATATTGTCTTCGTCGGTTTAAATCCCGGCCTCTACTCGGCTCAAGTTGGTCATTACTTTGCGTACAAACATAATCGCTTCTGGCCGGCGCTTTCCGCTTCCGGTCTCATTCCCGAATCCTGTGGGCCAGAAGACGACGTCCGGCTCAACGCCTGGGGTATCGGACTGACAGACATTGTCAAACGGCCCACACACGGAATTCATGAACTCACTCCCAGCGAATTCCGTCGCGGCGCTAAACTGTTGCAAGAGAAAATTGCGCACTACAAACCGCGTATTGTCTGTTTTGTGGGCTTGACCGGCTACCGTGTCTGCTGCGGCAAAGATGAAAGCTTTGGCGTGCCGACCCGGTATTTGAGTGGGGCACAGGTTTTCGTCATTCCTTCTACCAGCCCGCGCAATGCTAATTACTCGTTGGAGAAGATCATCGTCGCATTACGCGACCTCAAAGAGTGCTTACACTCAGCTCGCAGCGCGGAGGTTTCTCGCCGCTAGAACAGCGGGCTGGTCTGAATCAGTACCCCGTTGTGAATCAAAAAGCTCCTGACGTAATTCGCTTTCTGCCGCCGTTCTCCGGAAGTACCCTCGGCTTGTTGCTCGAACTCGGAGATCTTGTCGGCATAAAAGCGCCGGCCTTTGACGCGGATCTTTTTGCCTCCATCGACATCGCGTAAGCAGTCGTCGATGATTTCATCCGGCCGCTTGCCAATCCGGGTACAAAACTCTTCGAGCACTTGGACGCGTTTGACATCGGCTTCGGGGGAGACCCCGGACTGTTCATGGACACCGTTCAGCCAGGTCTGGACGGTTGTACTGTCGTTGAAATTTGTACTCATGCTTCTTATTGCCCTCTTCTGCTTACTAGCTACTATAGACTCACAACTAACGACCCTTCTTACTCTTCCGGCAGTCCCAGCATGCGACTCACCGCCCGTACTTCTTCCTTACGCCATGGGAGCGGGGCCGGGTCTTGTAACATATTTTGCGCCCGAAGCTGGGCGACCACTTCTTCGCTGCCGCGAAACGGACTGCCATACCGGCCCTCGTGGAAGAGTGAACCAAGCGGCGGTCGCGGACGCTGCCCACCGGCTTCCCAGCCTTCGGCCGGGTAACCGACGAACTGGACCCACAGCGCAGTCCAATGGTCAGGAACGCCGAAAACTTTGCGCGCCGGCTCTTCCGGGTAGGTGCACAGCATAGTGCCCAGCCCTTCATCGACCGCCGCTAATAACGCTTGCGAGATCGCCAAACCGGATTCACATCCCGTTACTTTTGCGTTCAAAACGGGATCCGAGCTGAAGACCTGCACGACCTGCGGGTAGGCGACCTCTTTCACAAACTTATGGGTCCAGCCGTGACTGATATTGAGCACGCCCATATTGACCTGCTCAGTCGCGCGCGACGGCATGTCCCGGGTGAACGCTTGTAAGTCACCCCACCAATAAATATGCACCGGGGCCATTTCAATCATGCCGGCGTTGACCGGCAAGGTCAGGGCTTGCAAATCGGCTTTGGCGATCGTATCGCGCTCGACCACGATGGCTCGGGCGAAATCGGCATTGCCGGCCCGGCTCGCCAAGCGTGCTGCTTCGAGGATGATTTGCACCTTCTCCCGTGGCACCGGTTTCCAAGGAAGGAAATAGCGAATCGAGCGTCTCCGGCCAACGACTTCTTTAAATTCCACACGGTCCTCCTGGCGAATTGTTAATCCGCAGTTGCCAACTTTTTCTCGGGTTTGCCGCCGGGGGAGTCTACACCTTTTTTTTGCACCAAGACAAGGGTAGGAGAGAAGCGTAGTAGGGCAATTTTTCTACGTCCACCCTGCTCCGGGATTCTGGCTCTCTGTCATTCTGAGTACCCCACAGCGCGTGGCGCTAAGCGCGGAGGTAAAAACAGAGGGCTCCTGGATTCCGGGTCTCGCGCTGCTCGCCCGGAATGACGGGCGTGTGGGCTTCGTCATTCCCCCGAAAATGTAGGGGCAGGCCTCGTGCCTGCCCAAGTCAGGGCAACCACAAGGGTTGCCCCTACAGGTATTTCATCGTCAAGAGTGTGCCGCAGATACATGACCATGCCAGCGAAAGCTGGAATCCAGGGGATGTGGCACGGGTCGGGCATTTTGTTTCTGAGCAGGCGTGGGCCGAAGAATCTCTCCAAAAGATACCATGAGTTACCTTGACGGCTGGAAGTTGATATAACCAACCGTAATGTTCGGTACAGGTGGGTAAAGGAGTGAAAGAATGAGGGGTATCTCACGAATCGTTCTGGCTAGTTTGTGCGCGCTTTTGGCAAGTTGTGGCGCTCAGCAAGCGCCGCGCAAACGAACCATTGAAGCGCCGCGCCTATCGTGTGAAGAGGCGAACCGCCTCGCGTATCGTACTATAACCGTGCTCGGCTATAGCGCTGCCTCTTTACAAGTAGCGAGACCCGGCCAACCAGGGTCTATCCTGGCCAAGAAAGAGGGTGCGTCGGACGGTAAAGTCACGATCACTTGTGGTGAGAGCGGAGCGGTCGTCGAACCGGAGAAAACCGGCATAGCCGTGCCGTCGCTGCTCGGGGCAGCCGAAAAACCCAACGAATTCCCGCAGATTTTCACCCAGACCTTTAATATCTTACGCACCAGCCAAGAGACGGCGGCAGCGCAGGGGCCGGAGAAGGGATTGACCGTGACCATGACGAAGCTCGGCAGTTTTGAGTCGCAGATCGAACTTGGTACCGATCTGCCTGCGGGCGGGATTTTGCCAATCAAGGTCGTGATCAGCAACAATACCCCACGACCATACGGCCTGGATACAAGCCAAGTCTTTCTCATGTCCTCAGGTGGCGGGCGCGTTGCCCCGGTCGCTGCCCCCGCGGCTGGCCAGGGAAAAGCGCTGCAAGGAGATATCACTATCCCTCCCGGACAGACGGTGACCGGGTTTTTATTCTACCCCACCGGAACCTACTCATCTGCGCGTACGACGCTCGTCGACAAGGAGAACGATGAGGGGGAAGGATTCTCGGTGCAATTTTAGCATCGGCTCACTAACGCACTCTCACAGGCAAGGAGGGAAATCGTATGCCGGAGCCCGCCGTCTTGTACGAAAAGCGCAACGGGATTGCCTACCTCACCTTGAATCGTCCCGAAGCCCGCAACGCGATCAGTCCGGAAGTCGTCTGTCGCCTGGCCGATGCCTGGTTGGACTACACTGCGGATGACAACCTGCGGGTTGCCATCCTGACTGGCGCGGGCAATAAAGCCTTCTGTGCTGGCGCCGACTTAGGCAGGCTCATTCCGCTCTTTACCGGAGCGCGCCGGCCGGAAGACGAATGGGACCACCGCGTGCTGAAGGATCGTCAGCTTTCGCGGGTCATCATGTTTCGTGGGTTCAATTGTTACAAGCCGATCATTGCGGCGATCAACGGATTCTGTCTGGCCGGTGGGGCAGAGATGATCCAGGCGACCGATATCCGCATTGCGGCTGAGCACGCAACCTTAGGACTGACTGAGGTGACCCGCGCGCTGATGCCTTTTGGCGGCTCAATGGTACGCCTACCGCGCCAGATTCCGTTTTGCCAAGCCATGGAAATTTTATTGGTTGGAGATCATCTTCCGGCCCAAGAAGCGTACCGCATGGGTCTAGTGAATTATGTCGTGCCGGCAGAACAGGTCATCCCTAAAGCCGAAGAGATCGCCCGCAAGATTGCCGACAATGGGCCACTTGCCGTACGAAAGATCAAAGAGACGGTATTGCGCGCTTTGAGTGTCTCGTTGGAAGAGGGGTTCACTATTGAAGACGAAGGCGCGCGTCTTGTCCTGAATAGTGAGGATGCCAAAGAAGGCCCACGCGCCTTCATCGAGAAACGTAAGCCGCGCTACGTCGGGAAGTAGGTTATGCGCTTACCCTGACCTCAAGCTTCTTTCTCGACCGCCGGAATAGTGCTACAAGCAGTCTATCTTTAGCATGCGTGCAACTCAGCGCGCCGGAAGGAGGAGCAATGATGGCACCGAGGACGATTCGTCGTGCTTTCCGAGTCGGCATGGTCGCAGGGGTCTTTGCCGGGGGGTTCGTGTGCGGTTCGTTGACTCAACAAAATGCTGATGCACAACTGAAAGATCTTGGCGGAGCGGCCATGAAGGCGGCTGGGGGTGGTGCGCTCGGTTCGGTGGGAGAACTCGGTTCTTCTATCGTGGAGATGCAAGAGCACGTTAGCGGTCTGCAAAAAAATATTGACACACTGAAAAAAGTCCAGTCGGCGTTGGGCGGAGGATGAGACGTCCTGCTGATCGGTAGTGCTAAAAAAGCGTTGAAGAAGAAAGGAGGCTCTCCATGTCACATAAAGGTTTCTCACATATTGGGATGTCCACATTGGACCTCGATAAGACCCGCGATTTCTATGAGAACATCCTGGGCTTCAGGCCGGTGCGCTGTGACACCATCAAAATCAAAGAGGGTGGAAGGATTCGTCATATCTTCTTTGATACCGGGCACGATCAATTGATTGCCTTCATGGAAGCGCGTGGGGTGCCGGGAGTTCCGAAGGAATACGACGCTGGCATCAACCGCGGATTAGGGGTACCGAGCGCATTCTATCACTTTGCTTTCGAAGCTGGCTCACTGGCGAATCTCGAAGCGAAACGGAAAGAGCTGCTTGCCAAAGGCGTCCAGGTTTCCGATGTGGTAGATCACGACTGGGCGAAGTCGATCTACTTCAAAGATCCCAACGGCGCGCAGTTAGAGTACTGCTGCTTCACCCGTGATTTCGGCAATGAAGATGCGGTGATGACCGAGCGGTTCGAAGCGTCGATCAAAGCCCTTGGGCTTGACGATGTGAGCACGATCGTTTCGACCAACCCGCCGAACGCGTAGCCATATCTGTTGGTGTAGGGGCACGGCGCACCGTGCCCTGATCTCTCTCACGTCAATTCCTTCAACAACGCCCTCGCCTCTCGCAAATCTACGGTCTCAGACCCTTCAGTAAACCAACTGTACGTATCGGACAACAGCTTGTGAGCTTCCTTGCCTTTCCCTTGTCGCTGCCAGAGCCGACTCAGACTCATCACTGCTCGTAACTCGAACGACTTTGCTTCCTGTCGTTGGGCAACAGCGATAGCCTGGTGGAAACACGCTTCGGCCTCTTGGGTGTTAGGTGCTAGGGGTTGGGTGCTGGAGATTTCGGACTTCGAACCCCGAACTCCGGACTTGTCTTGACTTGCTTTGACCTGCCTTGACTTGCTTTGACTCCGAACTCCGGACTGCCCTAACATCAATTCGCCTTTCAGCCGATGAAGTTCTGCTTCGTAAAAATACGCACCGATACGATCTTGCGCGGTGAACGCCTCGTCCAGAACCGCAAGCCCTTCCTTAGTCTGCCTTATAGTTCCGTGCGCCTCGGCTAACGCTGCCAGATAAAGTGGCCGGCCGATCATCGCTCCTGTTGCCTGCAAAGCACTCAAACTCTGCTGCATCTGAGCCACCCCTTCGGCTCCGTGCCCTCGCGCGACCAACACCCAGCCGTGAAGAATGTTGCCGGTGGCCGACAAATGTGAGAACCCATGCTCAGTACAAAGCGTGATTTGCGCCTCTGCATGTTCGCCAGCAACCTGGGATTCGCGCCGAAAATAAGAATGCCAGCCTGCGGAGTTCAACGCCCAAGCTCGACTCAAGGGATAAGCGAGACCATGGGCGAGGCTCAACATTTCCTGGGTTTTTTTCAGTGCTTGGTCTGGATACCCGAGCAACCACAGAACCCACGCGTCATAGCCGAGGCTTGCTACGCCATCGTCGATTCCGTAGAGGAGTGCATAAGTGCGATGCTGCTCTGCGTCGTAAAATGAAAGGCTCTGTTCCAAATGAGCACGGGCTTGCACGAATTGGCCCTGACGAAGGAGAGTACTACCGAGCGCGTGATGCGCCTCCATGTGGAGTCCCCGATCTTGTCGGCGCTCGGCGATACTGAGGATCTCGGCCGCTAACTCATAGGCTGTTGGCAGATCTGCACAGGTGTAATGAAACACCCAGAGGCCGAACAGGGCGAGGAAAAGATGCAGCGTATCTCCTGCCCGCTGGCAGAGGGTACGGGCATTAGTGTAGGTCTGTTTGACTTCCACTGCTGCCCATCCTTTCGAGGCGATGAGTGGGGCACCCAGGGCAAGGCGCAGCGTCAGTTCTTGCCGGGTGCGCTCGTGGGTATCCGGAAGATGGGCGAGGCAAGCTAAGGCACGTGTAAGATGATCGACCGCTTCGCGATTGGCGTGCTTCCGTGCGGCGTTCTCCGCTGCCTGCTTGAAATAGTGTATTGCCCGCTGCCAGTCCTGCCCCTGTTCAAAGTGGAGGGCCAGTTCAGTTGCGACCTCGCCCGCACGATCACCATAGATGGCTTCTTTGGCCTCCCCGATATGTTGGTGAAGTCGGCGTCGCCGGGTAGGGCTAAGTTGCGAGGAGAATACTTGTGGAAAAAAAGCGTGCCCGAACTGATAACGGGCTGCTTGTTGCTGCCCTCGTTCAGGGCGCTCTTGCCCCCGCTGCAAAAACACCTGACGGCGGATGAGCGTCTCACAGCAGTCCTCGACGGTAGCGACGTCAGTGGCTAAGGCGGCAGCGACTACTGTGGCCGGAAACTCAGTTCCTACAAGACTTGCTACCTCTAGAATCTGTTGCTCTTCTTTAGTGAGGTGATCGAACTGTTGCAGGATCAACTGCCGCAGGGTCTCGGGCACAAAGGTACCAATCGCTTCCCTGTCACCATCGAGAGGCCAACCTCTGGTATGGGTGATCGTCTCTCGTGCGATCAAGTCCTCTACCACGTTGACCATGAAGAGAGGATTCCCCTCGGTATGCTGGTACACCGCCTGCGCGAGTTCGTGCAGGGACGAGTGGGAAATGGTCTCCTCGGCAAGTCTTACCGACAGATACTCTTCGACCGCAGGTGCACTGAGCAGAGCGAGGGATAAAAATTGACACTGTCGGTGAAGCCGGAGCGTTTGTGTGATCGTTCGCAACGGGTGGCCGTTTGCCAATACTTCCTCCGGTCGGTAGGTGCCAATGATGAGTAGTCTCGCCGGTTCGCGTCGCTGGGCCAGCGCGGAGAGCACGTCGAGTGTCGAGTAATCGCCCCAGTGTAAATCCTCCAGAATCAACACCAGTGGAGTTTCGGCGGTAAGGACCTCCAGCAGTGTGACCAACTCACGCAGCATCCGCTCCCGAGACGCACCCGCTAATTCCTGCTGTAGACGCTCTCGCTCGATATGGCTGAGGAAGGTCGGCATCTGTGCTAGCCACATCGGCGCATGCTGGTCGAGCAAGGTCAGAAGCTGTTTGTTACCAGGTTTTTGGCAGAGATACTCCAATGCTTCTAGTATCGGAAGATAGGCTTCCCCCACGCCGTGATGCTCAACGCACTGCCCACGGATAATCCAAATTCCTGAAGGAAAGATCGTAGGGGCAACCTCTCGTGGTTGCCCAGGAGGAGAGGAAGCGTGACAACCTGCCGCGACCTGTGTGGTAAAGACATCAACCAGGGTTGTCTTGCCAATCCCCGACTCACCCGAGACAAGGATTACTTGTCGCTCCCCGTTCATCGCCCTGTCTAACCACTGGTGCAGTTGCGCCAGCTCTGTCTCACGGCCGACCAGATTAGGGGTTGGGGATTGGAGGTTAGGGGTTAGTTGGGCCTCGTGACCTCGGACTCCGGACTCTCGACTCTGGACTGCTGCAATAAACCGATATCCCTTCCTCGGTATCGTCTCGATGAACTTGGGCGCCTCCGCGTCGTCGCCGAGAGCGCGTCGAATCTCGCGAATACAGACCTTAAGCACCTCTTCGCCGACAACGGCATCAGGCCATACAGCGCGAAAGAGTTCTTCCTTCAGAACAACCTGTTCATGCTGTTCAATGAGGAAGCGAAGGACGGCGAAGGTTTTCGGACGGAGAGGAACGAGCAACTCATTACGCCACAACCGCTCAGAGCGGAGGTCGAGACGATAAGGGGAGAAAAAAATATCATACGCTGATCCCATAGATAGTGAGTATCCTTCCTCGCTCCCCATTTTTACCAAAATTGAACCGACTTTTACCAGAGGTGAACCAAAGTTGAACCGGTTTGTTCTTGTGGGTTGATGCTATCGAGGTAAGACTCGCCCGAGAAAAACGACGGGAAAACTGAGGAATTAAAAAAGTGAGGAGGATAGTCCAAATGGCATTCCCATACCAGAAACTTGAGGCAAATGGTGTAGATGTAGCAGGAGCTGCAACAGAGGAGCTTCTTAACGATTTTTCAGAAAAGCATTTCAAGCACGGTGCGGACATCTATCAAGGAACTTACCGATTTGATGACTTTGACTCGCGGATAGAAGTCTCTTATCAAGTACAAAACCCTATTGTTTTTGACTTAGCTCCGATTGAACCGGTTAGGTTTAAGAGACTGTGGATATCTCACTTACAGACGAAAGGAGCACCAAATCTTCAGAATGTTCCAGTAACCCCGCCTAACTTGAGAATCACGAGCAAAAAAATCAAATTTGTAATCACTGTCTTCAAGGGACATACTAGCGACGTCGACTTTAGTGTGGATTTCCAATGGGATGTCGAGGCGCGCTGTGCGGTCCTGCTCATAGATGCAGGGGGTGACAAGAAGGCAGTCAGGCTAGAGCCCATTAAGGTGACATTCAGTGTATCGGCGAGCACTATCCTCAAAGAGATTGCCTTCGCCCTAAGAAGGATTGGCCGTGCTAAAACAGCAGAACTTCAAGTTAGAGAAACCCGCGGTCACATCGTAGCGTTTGGTAATCCTAATGATCCGGTGTGGTGTACCAACGTTGAGAAGCTCCTGCTATTTCTCGTGAATCAAGTGCTTGCGCAGAATATGACTAACTTTATCAAAGACTGGGACTTACCACGCGCCATCGAGATTGCGAATGGGGTATCTATTTCCCCACACTACCTAGAGGTTAGCGACAAAATGCTTATCGTTGGTGGTATAGTCAACTATCCGACGAAGGCCCTCTCCCATATGGACTCAAGGGTAGAACGCATTCTTCTCGAATTCCGTGAACAGTTTAACGAAGAGTTTGGGGCGATGACGGATAAGCAACTGAATAACTGGAAGCCTTCCCAATCCTCGTGCCTCCGTTGGCTCAAGGCAAAAGAACAGGAGCTGCGCAACTCCATCCCCCCCTCTACAAAGAAGAGACAAGCTGGTGCTAGAGCGTATACAGAGAATCTTCTCATTTTGTCGAATGATCATCTCTTCGATGCTTTAGCAAAAGCATATTTGAATGCACACAATGGATGGGATGGAAGTGAACAACTTGATTTTCTAGTGAGGGCGGAAGTTGGATGGTGGTTTAAAGTCGATCATGGATGGGCAAAGGTAGTTCCTCATGGGGTAGAAATACACGCAAATGTAGAGGTTGGCGGCTACCTCCGTGGTTGTGTTCCTAACCCTGATCCGAAACACTGGGGGGAATGGATGTGTGAAGGAATATGTGTAGAGATCAAACCGCGGCCAGACTTTGGATTGCAGGCTTACCCAAGTTTCCTCGCTGATGGCGTCTATTTAAATCTTAGACTCTTGACCCAAAGCCTTGCGCTCCAATTCTGTAGTGGTGTTCCTCCCTGGCTGAACGCGTTAATAGGATGGATCACTTCGATGTTAACGGCACCTTTACTTGATGTGTTGAGGGTCGCCATCTCGCTTTTCCATTTTAAGATCCTCGATTATCCGCGATATTTTCCAGGGACACCCTTGGAGTGGACACCGCGCCTCAATGTAACGCCGACGAATTATGGTCCGTATTTGGCTTTTACGGGCGACCCAAAATTTAAGTAGGCGAGGGGTACGATGGCGCGCCCTACCGAGAGCTAGTCCTCTTCCGGCTAGAGGACTGGAAGCTGTAGTTAATCAAAAACTTGAATCGGTCAAGATAAGCAACATGCGACTGTAGTAACGTAGACTGGATGGAGTAGAGTGCAATGCAGAAGCGGTTACTGTTTTGTTTTCCGGATTTCATCTAAGCTGCGGTGCTGGCAACGTTCACACAGCGAAATTGTGACGAGGGAACTATGCAACAATGTTCATCCCTCCGCCACCTATATCATTATGGTCCTCTTCTGCTTTCTTAGAAGATGCTCGGCCCAGTATAAATCATCACTGGAGGTAATCCACTAGTTCGACTAGTGCGACTTGAAGAGCTTTGAGCGTTACGAGAGTACAGTCCCCCTAGGATGGCTTGCTGGCATATCCGAAGGAGGACTGTATGACGGAAACGACATGGAAGAGCCTGACCCATTCGAGATGGGAATGCAAGTATCATGTGGTGTTCATCCCAAAGTATCGGCGCAAAGCGCTCTACGGCGAGATCCGTGCGAGCTTGGGCGGGATCTTGCACGAACTGGCGCGACAAAAGGAGTGTCGGATTGTGGAGGGACATCTCTTGCCTGATCACGTCCACATCTGTGTGGAGATCCCGCCCAAGCATGCCGTGGCGTCGGTGAGTGGGTTCTTGAAGGGGAAGAGTTCGCTGGCGATCGCCCGACAGTTTGGCGGGAAGCTGAAGAACTTCACGGGCGAGCATTTCTGGGCGCGCGGCTATGCCGTGTCAACCGTAGGGTACGAACTCGAAGCCGTGAAGCGCTACATTCGTGAACAAGAAGACGCCGATCAATCAGGGCGGTTCTAACCTTTAATCGCCGTCTTTGAGACGGCCCAACCCAGCAAGCCACCCGCTTCGCGGGGGGTACGCTGACT
>Ga0187894_10000148_pt1 | contig 90775 bp, 87 predicted proteins | sample GBC1701081metaG_FD_136650 | JGI IMG/M metagenome (GOLD analysis project Ga0187894, IMG submission 136650) | White microbial mat communities from a lava cave in the Kipuka Kanohina Cave System on the Island of Hawaii, USA - GBC170108-1 metaG ...
CATCGCTCATCGGGCCGTCGAGCCAGTTGCGGAAGTAGAGGCTCGTGACGCGCGTGCCGGGCTTGAAGTCCATGACCTCGCCGCCAACGGCGAGGATCTCGCCGGCAGCGTCGGAAGCGACGACGAGCCCGTTGAGATCGGCGTCCGGGCTCGGTGCCAGCACCTCGAGGTCACCGCGATTCAGCGCGACCGCACGCACGCGTACCAGCACCTGGCGCGGGCCAAGCGCCGCGACAGGCTCCTCGACGAGCTTCCAGCGGTAGCCCGTGTCGGTCCTCTCGAGCACCACCTTGAGGGTGGTCGAGGGCAGGGCGCCGGCTTCGGCCGCCCAAAGGGACGGCGCGAAACTGGCGAGCAGCAACCCGGCAATCAGGCTTATGAATCGGCAGTTCACGGCTTTCGTACGTCTTTCCCCGATTCTACTGAGGTTCGACGTTATCGGTCGGGCTGAGCTTCACCTCGGGCCCGACCTCGTACTCGAGGCCGAGCAGCATCCGGAACCGGTCGATCGTGACCGCCGGCGCGTCACGCGTACGCAGGTACCACCGGCCATCGTGCAGGTTCGCCTGGTCGGACTCGGTCACGTCCTCTTCCTGGACTCGGATCGAATACTCGACGGTGGCCGTGCCGTCCCCGGGAAGCGCCACTTTCGTCACGCGGATCGAGGTGCGGTTGAGCTGTGCGTACACCTGCGGCATGACGTCCCGCATCATGTAGTTCATCCCGGCAAACACCTGCGCGTCGTTCATCTTGTCGCGCTGGCCGTCCGGGATGCCGGTGAAGAAAGCCTTCACGAGTGGCACGACATTGACGTTCCTGCTCTCGGCAGCGCGCAGGAAGAGCGGCAGCAGGCCCTCTTTCAGCGCGCCGGTGTCGCGCGGGTCGAGAAAGGCCGCGGCCGCGACGAAGTCCGAGCGCGCGTACGCGCGCCAGTAGCTCTCCATGAGCTTCGTGACATCGGCCTCCGACGCCGGTGCCGTGCCGGAAGCCAGCAGCAGTAACAGCGCGAGAATGGACCGCGCTTTCATGCGTGGCTGGCACCTGCTGCCGCGAGGATGGCGTTTCGCGTAATCGTCATGTCGACCTGCGTGGTCGCCCACGAGCTTACGCTGATTCGCATCGCCTGGCGGCCATGCCAGCGCGTGCCGCCGCACCAGCAAGTGCGCGCTTCCTGCAACTCGAGGATCACGCGCAGTGTCTGCTCGTCGCTGCCGAAGGCGACGACCACCTGGTTCAGGCCAACTTCGTTCAGGACCTCGACCCCGGCCGCGGAGAGCTCCTCCGCGAGCCAGGCGGCCTGGTCGCAGTTGCGGTCGATCATCTCTGCGAGTCCCCGGCGTCCCAGCGACCTGAGCGCCGCCCAGACGTCGAAGCTCCGGGCGCGACGGGAGCCGTCGATGGTGATATCGATCGCATCCCGGTGCTGGCCGAGCGGCAGGTAGTCGGCGCTGATCGACATGGCTGCGCGCAGCGCATCTGCGTCGCGCACGAACGAGATTCCGCAGTCGTAAGGCACGTTCAGCCACTTGTGCGCATCCGTTGCCCAGGAGTCGGCGCCCGCGAATCCGTTCATCAGGTGACGGCGACGCTCCGACGCGGCGGCCCACAGGCCGAAGGCGCCGTCGACGTGGACCCAGGCGCCGCCGGCATGGGCTTGCGGGACGAGCTCCTGCGCCGGATCGAAGGCGCCCGAATTCACGTTGCCGGCCTGGATGACGAGGATCGTCGGGCCGCGGATCGCGGGCAGCCGGTCCGCGCGCATGCGGCCCTGTCCATCGACCGGCACGCGCACCAGGTGCGCGCGGCCGATGCCGAGCAGCGGCACGAGCTTGTTGATCGTTGCGTGTGCCTCCGCGCCGATCATCACGGTCACTTCCGGCGCGCCGCGCAGGCCCTGCTCCTCGACATTCCAGCCGGCGCGGGCGAGCACGGCGTGGCGAGCCGCCGCAAGGCCGGCAAAGTTCGCGGCGGATGCACCGACCACGAAAGAACCGGCGGAATCTGCGGGCAGCCCGAACAGCTCGCGGAGCCAGCGGATCGCCGTCTCGTCGAAAAGCGCCGCGGCGGGCGAACTCGTGAAGCTGAAGGCGTTCTGGTCCCAGGCCGTCGCCAGGAAGTGCGCGGCGACCGACGCAGGCAGCGCGCCGCCGGTCACGAAGCCGAAGTAGCGGCCGCCGGCCGAGGCGACGGTCGCAGGTGACCCGTATTCGTCGAGGAACTGCAGGATCTCGGCGTCCGGCGCGGAGTCTCTGGGTAGGCCGCCGCCGAGTGCCGCGCGCAGGCGCTCGATATCCGCGTCGCGCGGGAAAATCGGCTGTCGGTCGAGGCCCTCCAGGTAGTCCGCGCTGCGGCGCGCGGCGTCGGCCAAAAGCGCGCAGCTGGAGCCCTTCGTGTGCACCGACTGTTCTCCTTGGGCCGCTCCCAGCGCCGGATTTTATAACTTGCGGGCAGCCGCACGCAGGAGCATGCGCGAGTAGAGCCGGTGAAAGCCGATCAGCCGCCCGTGCACGGGCCCGAGGCTTGCGGCGCCCGTCTTCGGGTCACGCACCGGGACGACGACCGAGCCGAAATAGAGGCGCGTGCCCGGAGCGCCTTCCGCGGGCGCCACCATGAGCCAGGAGCAGGTGCGCCCGGTGAAGTCGCGCATGAGCAGTTGCCCGGGCACCCGTGCTTCGACCGACCAGGCCGCGAAGTCGTCGCGATCGCCGCGCGCAAGCTGCCGCGCCTGTTCGTCCGTGGACGGCCGCGCGACCAGGAGCCGCAGGATCCAGCGCTCGAGCCGGAACAGCCAGCTCGTGTAGAACGCCGCCACGAACTCCGCGTGCGCGACCGATCGCTTCAATTCGGCGAAGAAACAGTCCGTGTACGCGCCCGCGAGGCGATGCCGGTGCGTGAGCGCATCTTCCGGGAGCTCTCCGCTTCGGACGTCAGCCATTCACGCTTCGAGCGTCGACCACGAACCCGCGGTCAATCTCGGCAACGGTGCGCGCGCCCGCTTGGCGCATCGCGATCTCGAATTCCGCGCGCAGGATCTCGAGCACGCGCTCCACGCCTTCCTGCCCGAACGAGGCGAGTCCCCAGATGTAGGGTCGCCCGATGCCGACCGCGTCGGCGCCCAGCGCAAGTGCCTTGAATACGTCGCTGCCGCGACGGATACCGCTGTCCATGAGCACGGGTGCGCGGCCGTTCACGGCCGGCGCCACCTCGGCGAGGCTGTCGATCGCCGCGCGGCCGCTGTCCTCGGCGCGCCCGCCGTGATTGGAGACGATGATCCCGTCGACGCCGCGGGCGACCGCGAGCCCGGCGTCCTCGCGCGTGACGATGCCCTTGATCACGAGCTTGCGCGGCCAGATGTCACGCAGGCGCGCAAGGTAGTCCCAGGTCATGTCCGGCGGCGTGATGTCGGTGACGGCCGAAACGTCGAGCCCCTCGAACATGGGCTTGCCGGCAGTGAAGCCGCTCAGCCGCGTGCGGCTCGAAGTGTGGCAGGCCGTGCAGTCGCGGGAGTCCCGCGGGATCGAGCGCGCAAGCGTGACGCGATTGCTGCCGCCCTGCAGGTCCACCGTGAGCACCAGCACGGGACATCCCGCATTCCTGGCGCGCGCCACCAGCGCCTCGGTGACCGGCCACGAGTCGGTGGGGTAGAGCTGGAACCACACGGGCACGCCGCGTGCGGCGTTGACGTCCTCGACGCCCGTGGAGGAAACGGTCGAGAGCACCTGGAGATGCTTCTTCGACCGTGCCGCCCGTGCGGTCGCGGGCTCCCCGTCCGGGTGGAAGGCGCGCTGGCTGCCGACGGGCGCGAGGAAGATCGGCGTTTCCCAGATCGTGCCGAACAGGCTGACGCGCGTGTCTATGGTTCGCGTATCCACCATCCGCCGTACGCGCAACGGGTAGTTTGCGAAGCCCGACTCGTTCGCGTGCAGGGTGGCGTCGCCGTCCACGCCGGTCGCCAGGTACCCGAAATGGGCGGGTGGAAGCTTTGCGCGCGCGATGCGCTCGAAGTCGAACACGTCGACCGCCTTGGCGGCGGAGTCGATGAGCGGATCATCCGCTGCCGCCACCGCGAGCGCAGGCACGAAGCCTGCAAAGGCCGGCGCCGTGAGCATGGCCTTCAGAATGGTTCGGCGCGCGAGCATGTTCGACGTCATGATGGCCTCGAAGTCAGCGGCATCCGAGGTGCATGATCGTGCTTGTCAGCCGCCCTTGCCAGCCCTTTCGGAATGCATGACGCTCGCTGGCTGGCGAGTACTAGAATCCGCCAATCAAATTCAACCTGAGCCGAGGCCCCCGTGAACAAGACGCCCGCACTGATCGCGTGCCTTGCCGCATTGGTCTGCATCAGCGTGCACGCCCGCGCTGACTATCCGAAGTTCGCGGCATGGGCTCGGGAACGCGTGGAGCCGGTGCGGATTGCAGGCGTGGCATCCGAAGCGGACCTCGAGACCCTGCGTCGAATGATTGGCGACGCCGATGTCGTGTCCTTTGGCGAAGGATTGCACGGGAGCGTGGAGCCGCTGGAGTTTCGAAACCTGCTTTTCCGCTTGCTGGTCGAGGAGATGGGTTTCACTGCGATCGCGCTGGAATCCGGCATCACCGAGAGTTTTCCCCTCGACGACTACGTGCTCGGTGGTCCGGGCGACCCGGGCGCGCTGGCGAAGCAAGGGATCACGAGTGGACTCGGCGCGTTCCCGCAGCAGGCGGAGTTGCTGCGGTGGATGCACGAGTTCAACCTCGGCGTGGGCGATGCGCGCAAGATCCACTTCTACGGGATGGACATTTCCGGCTTCCCGGGTGAGCCGGGTGCGCCACTGGATACGGCGCTGGCTTATCTTGACCACGTCGATCCCAAACTATCCGATTCAGTTCGCAGGCGACTGGGTCCGTCGCTACCCAAGCTGAAGATAGACCGGTTCTCGCGGCTTCCTGATCACTACGGTCAGTTGACACAGGAGCAGCGTGACCAGGGGACGGCGACTGTTGCCGATCTGATCGTTGAATTCGAAACGAACGAGGCGGCATACATTGCCGCGAGCTCCGAGCGTAAATACGAATCCGCCTATCGAGCGGCGATCGCCGCGCGGCAGGTTGACGACTACCTGCGAAGGATTCCGGTCGGCTGGTCGGCCAAGGACGGCGTTCTGGCCACCGTTGGTACGATCGCCGTGGCGGACCGGGCAAAGATGGATAACATCCAGTGGATCAGGGACCAACAGCCGGGCCGCGGCAAGATCCTGCTGTTCGCGCACCTCGGACATGTCGCAACCACGGATGTCAGCGTCCAGTTGCCTGGAGAGGCGCCGCTGCAGCTGCCGCCGCTCGTCGGACCCTACCTGCATCGTCGGTATCACGAAAAACTCGTGACAATCGGGCACTTCTACAGCCGGGATCTGACGCCCTGCGACGAAGCGCGCGAGGCGGCCGAGCCTGGCTCGCTGGAAGGAACTCTCGCGGAGTTTGGCCTCCCGGCGTTCGTGCTTGATTTGCGCGGTGCGCCGCTGCCCGTGGCTGCGGAACTTGCGCCGGCCTTGAACCTTTTCGGGCAGCGGCCCGTCCACTCGCTCAGTGTGGGTGAGGGGGTCGACCTCATTCTCTACACGGAAACTGCGAGCCGTGCATTGCCTTGCAAGTAGCGACTGACGGATCGCGACAGGCTCACTCTCCCCGAATCAGGTCGAAACGCCGGAACAGGGCGTCGGGATCCGGGTCGCGGCCGCGGAATTCGCGGAATGCCTCGCTTATGGGCCGCGTATTTCCCACTTCGAGAATTGTTCGCCGGTAACGTGCGGCCACGTCACGGTCGAACAGACCGCCGGGCGCGGCGATGAACGATTCCGCGATGTCCGCCGCCAGCGTGTCCGACCACAGGTAGGTGTAGACCCCGGCGGCGTAGGCTTCGGTGAACGTATGGACCGCGTGTGAGACCCCGAGCAAGGGTCTCACTGCCGACGGCATGTGCAGTTCCTCCAGGATGCGAGCCTCCTCGGCGACCGCGTCGATCCGGCGCCCGTCTGACATGACGTGCAGACGCATGTCGACAATCGCCGTCGCCAGGTAGTCGAGTGTCATGCTGAAGACGCGGTCGTGCTGCAGCGAGCGCTCGAGTCCCGCGACGAGGGCGTCCGGCATCGGCTGGCCCGTCGCGTGGTGTCGCGCGAAGCGTTCCAGGACCCTATGGTCGCGAAGCCAGCGTTCGTTGAACAACGACGGTGTCTCGATGAAGTCGAAAGGCACGCGCAGCGACCCGAGCGCTCGATACGAGGCGCCGTTCGAGAGCATGTGCAGCGCGTGGCCGAACTCGTGAAAGATGACGTTGGCGACTTCCCAGGTGAGCAACGGCGAACTGCCATCCGGCGGCCGAACGACGTTGGAGTGCAGGGCGACGACGGGCAGGACTGCAGGGTCTCCGCGTTCCGCAGGTCGGTATTCCGCAGCCCACGACGCCGGACCCTTGCCAGTGCGCTGGAAAATGTCGATGTACAGCAGTCCGACCACATGGCCTTCGCGCGTCACCTCGTAGACGCTCACCTCCGGGGCGATCACCGGGATTCCGTGGACCTCGCGGAACGCGAGGCCGAAAGACTCGGCAGCCGCCCACATCATTCCGTGCAGGACGCTCTGCAGGGGCAGATAGGGCCGCACGGCTTCGCTGTCGAAGCCGAATTCGCGCGCGCGCAGTTTCTCCGCGTAGTAGAGCCGGTCCCAGGGTGCAATCTCGAGGTCCGCCGATTCGGCGTCGGCGATGGCCTGGAGTGCCGCGATCTCTTCCTGTGTGTGGGGGAGCAGTCGTTGCCACGCGCGCTCGAGCATGGCGGACGCAACCTCCGGCGTGCCGGCCATGCGCGCTGCCGTCGCCAGGTGCGCATAGCTCGGAAAACCCATGAGGCGCGCTTTCTGCCCGCGTAGCTCCAGGATCTCCGTCATGAGCGGCACGTCGTCGAACTCGCCGCGGTTGTTGCCGCGACTCGCCCAGAGATTGAATACCCGCTCGCGGAGTTGGCGTGACTTTGCGTGGGTGAGCACGGGCCAGACTGACGGCCGCTGCATCGGAACCGCGAACTTCCCTGGCCTGCCGCGCGCACGGGCTGCCTCCCGCGCGATTTCGATGCGATCCGCGCCCACGCCCTCCAGCTCATCCGGGCTGTCGAGCCAGATCACGAGCGACTCTTCCTCGCGCGCGAGGTTCTGGCCGAATTGGGCGATCAGCGAAGCAAGTCGCGCATTGACCACTTTCAGACGCTTGCGCGCCTGCCGGTCCAGGGCGGCACCACGACGTACGAAGTCCTCGTACACGACCGTCACGAGGCGCCTTGCCTCGGGAGTCGGCGCGGATTCTGGCAGCGCGTCCCGCAGCGCCCCTACGCGCGCGAAAAGCCTGTCATTGAAGGCGATCTCGTCGTCCAGGGAGGCCGAGAGCGGCAGCACGCTCGCGGATACGCCGCGGATCTCCGGCGTGCTCGCGGTGCTGGTGAAGATCTGAAGCAGGCGCTCGGCGCGGAGCAGCGCAGTTCCACTTCGGTCCAGCGCCGCGACCGTGTTCTCGAACGTCGGGGCCGCGGGATTCGTGGCGATCGCGTCAAATTCAGCGCGCTTCAGATCGACTGCCCTGCGGTAGGCCGCCTCCAGGGCCGTCGGCGTGACGCGGTCCACGGGTGGCAGGCCGCCATAGGGGCCGGGCCAATCCGTGGTGAGAAGCTCCAATGATGGTCTCTCGACTGGCGGCGCGCTGTGAGCGGGCTGCGGAAAGCAGGTGAACACCAAGACCGCTATCCCCACCGCGAGGCGCAGCCGCGATCGTCCTGCGCGCGAGCCGGTGTCGGGCGATGCCTTCACATTCCGGAGCTTATGCGCGCGGCGTGCACCCATTCGGGCAAGCGTTACTTCCTTTCCACTCGCCGGAGATCGTGGGCGGAATTCGCGCGATTGCCCGGGGCCCGGGTGTGTGGGAGCATGACCGTGCCGTGAACGAGCACAGTAGAGTTCATGCCGCGGTGAATTCAACCCGGCCCGGCGATGTGGCGTCCATGTCGCTTGCGGACCTTCATCACGTCGCGCACGCCGCCGGCACGTCGGACCAGTTGTTGATCGGCAGCGCCGGCGCCGGCCTCGGCGATGTCATTCCCTCGTTGGCCGGACTCGCGCCCCAGACATGCGTCGGGCTGCAGGAATTGCTCAGCCTATCGGACGACTTGCTCCTGGTGCGATCGGACTTTCAGGCGCGTGCCGGTACCGCAGGCCAGCCAAGCCGCTGGCAGCTTGACGCCCGCGGCTGGCTCTACCTCCATTTCCGCCTGGACGGGCTCACCTGCGACCAGACGCCCGATGGTCGTCGGCGCACGATCGGCGGCGGCTCGTTCTTCCTGACGGCGTCCTCGCGGCCGGTGTCGCTCGTGCGGGAAGTCCTCGCCGACGGCTGGCGCGCGGTGACAGTCGCTTTCCAGCCGTCATTTGCCAGCCGCGACCTGCGCGCGCCGGAGGCTGCGCTGCCGACCGAGCTGCGTCGGTTCCAGTCGGGGGAAGCCGAGGTTGATTTCTTCTTTGCCAGCCAGCTCACGGCGGACATGCGCGCGGCGACCCGGGCGCTGCTCGCGCCGGCCATTCGCACGGCGGTGAGGCCGGTCTACCTGCGCGCCAAGCTGGTCGAGCTTATTTGCCTCGCGATAGAGCAGCTGAAGGTTCCTTCGCCGGAAACCGAACCGCCGCTACGGCTGAGCTACCGCGATACGCGGGCGCTCGAGGAAGCGCGCCGCATCCTGGATGGGGGCTCGGAGCCGCTTTCGCTCGAGCAGCTCGCGCGGCGCGTGGGCGTCAATCGCCGCAAGCTGGCGCTTGGATTCAAGATGCAGTTCGGATTCACCGTCGGCGAGTATCACCGCCAGGTCCGACTCTCGCAGGCCTACCGACTGCTGTGCAGCGGTTCGTCTGTCGGTTATGCGGCCGCGGTGGCTGGCTACAACGACATGGGCAGTTTCGGAAAGGCGTTCCGCGCCCACTACAGCTGCCTGCCTTCGGGGGTCCGGCCGGTCAGGGCCGCAAGGCGCCCTGCTTAAACAATTTAGTAACGCAAGCCCCAATCCTGAGTAACGCCTGCCCGGAAAGCCGGCAGCGTTGGCCGTAGCCTAGCCTTGGGGTTGTCGAAACCCCGCGGAAACCGGCCGGGGGCGCTCGCCTTGACGTCAGCGGAACAACTCGACGCACTCGCCGCCGAGTACTGGGAGTTCCAACTCCGGGAACATCCCACACTCGCGCACGACACCGGCGACCGTCGCTATCGTCGGGAGCTGTTTCACGAGTCCGTCGCCGACTATGATCGCCGCGTCCGTGAGGCCGCTGTCCTGGCAAGTCGCCTGGAAGGCGTTCCGCCTGCCGCGCTTACGGGCCAACAGCGAGACAGCCGTCAGTTGCTCGCACGCGAACTCTCCGGCATCGCAGCGCGGCATCGCTTCGCGGAGCACCTGCGTCCGAACCTTTTTCCGGAGAGCCCCGATGTCAGCGTCGCATTCGCGGTTCAGCGGACGACCCTGCGCGACCGCGAGGATGCCGACGACTACGTCGAGCGGCTGGTGACCGTGCCGGCCTATCTCGATGACCGGCGCGCGAGGCTCGAACAGGGGCTCGCAGCGGGCTATCGGCTGCCCAAACCGCTGCTCGCACGGATTGCCGCCTCGGCAGAGGCACAGCTCGGCACGAGCTTTGAGCAGACCGCATGGTGCCGGCCGTTCGCCGCCGGCACAGCGCAGGATGCCCGATTCAACGATGCCAAACGGCGGATGCAGGACCTGACGGAGCATAAACTGCGGCCGTCACTCGGGAACTGGGTGTCCTGGCTACGCGACGATTACGCCGCGCATTGCCGCGACACCATCGGGCTCTGCGACGAGCCGCAAGGCGACGCGTACTACGCGCTCCTCGCGCGAGAGTACACGACGACGTCCGAATCACCGGACGCCATCCATGCCATCGGCCTTTCCGAAGTTGCGCGCATCGGCCAGGAGATGCGGCAGGTCGCGACCCGGGCGGGTCACGAAGGGAACGTCCCGGCGATGCAGCGTGAGCTTGCGACCGATGCGCGGTTCGTGGCGTCGTCGAAGGACGCGCTGCGCGAGCGGCTCGAGCTTCTCGCAAAGCGCATCGACCGCCGCATCCCCGAGTATTTCGGGCGCATACCTCGCATGACCTACGGGATCGAGTCGGTTCCGGAAGGCCTGTCTCAGCAACTGCCGCCCGCTTACGCCCAGCCGAATCCCGCGAGTCGGCTGAGCGCCGGGGTGTTCTGGGTCTCCGGGCTCCCGGAGCGCTGCCCGACGTACATGCACGTGCCGATCACGCTTCACGAAGCCTGGCCCGGGCACCTGATGCACATTGCGCTTCTGCAGGAGATGGAGCAGCTGCCCTCGTTCCGTCGCTTCGGTTTCATGGGGTACACGGCGTACATCGAAGGCTGGGGCCTGTATTGCGAGCAACTCGGCCACGATCTCGGCCTGTACGAAGACCCGTACGCGCATTACGGCCAACTCGAGATGGAGCTGTGGCGCGCGGTGCGACTCGTCGTCGACACGGGCATCCATGCGCGCGGCTGGACGCGGGATGCCGCCGTAGACTACATGGCCGGGCTGCTGACTTTGCCGCGACCGACGCTAGAGTCCGAGGTCGACCGCTACATCGGGATGCCGGGCCAGGCGCTCGCCTACAAGATCGGTGACCTGAAATTCCGCGATCTCCGGGCGCACGCCGAGAACGTACTGGGCGAGCGGTTCTGTCTCCGGGACTTTCACGACCAATTGGTGGCCGTCGGTCCGGTGACGCTCGAGCTGCTTGACCGTCACGTGCGTGCCTGGGTGGATTCTGCGAAGGCGGAGGCCGCGTGAACGCCGCCTTGCACACCGTCCCGCCCGGATGCCACGGCAACGCGAATGGCGTCTACTACGAAGTGCACGGCGACGGCGTGCCGCTGTTCCTGGGATTTCCGCTGATGGCCTCGCATGGCGAGGTCTTCGGCGGGTCCGCATCCGCCGTTCGCGAAGGCTTTCTGTCGCAGCTGACCGGACGCTATCGTGTTTTGCTTGCCGACTATCCGAGCGTTGGGCGCAGCGACACGATTCCGCCTGCTGAGCTGACGCTCAAACGCGCGTGTGCAGACATGTTGGCAGTGGCCGATGCCTCCGGTTTCGGCGACTTTGCCTGGTGGGGTGGCACGTTCGGAGCCGTGATCGGCATGGCGCTGGCCGCCCGCACGGAGCGGGTAACCGCGCTAGTCAACGCCGGCTGGCCTCCGCTAGGCGTGCCGTACCCGGCCATGGTGCGCGCGGCGATGGCGCAGCTGGATGATCCGCCGCCGCATGCGCGCGTATTGCTTAGACAGCCTGGGCAGTACGCGCAGTGGGGCGCGTTCTACGACAGCCTTCCGGCGGACTGGGACCTGAGCGTCGTAGGCCGCATCCGTTGCCCGAGAACACTCGTCTACGGTGGCGCTGCGGAGACGTCCGTAGGCAGCCTGTCAATGCCGATCTCGGAGTGGATCCGGTCGCGGCGCGGGGAGCTTGAACTGCAGGGATGGCAACTGACCGAGCTCCCGGGCCACGACAGCAGCGTGATTCTTGATCCGGAGGCGCTCGTACCTGCCGGCCTGACCTTTCTCGATGACGTACTGCCTGACACGAAACTTTCGCAAGAGGAACGAACATGAGCCCGCTTCGAAGGACTGTCCTGATCTTCCTGGCGATTGCGTCGCCTCTGCTCACCGCGGGCGCGGCCATCGCGCAGGGGACAAGCGAGCGCAGCACCACCACGCTCCAGGAGATCATCGTCACGGCGCAGAAGCGTGAAGAACGTCTGCTCGACGTTCCGATCGCGATTTCCGCGATAACCGGCCAGGCCCTGCTCGACTCGGGCGCATCTCAACTGGCTGATTTCCTGGAAAGTACGCCGGGCGTCGGCATCGTTGACGATCAACGCGGCACCCAGAACATCCAGATCCGCGGGATCAGCTCTACCTACGGCAACGCGACCGTCGGCTACTACCTGGACGAATTGCCATTCACCTACATCGGCAACACGCAAGTGCCGGACGTGCGCACCTACGACCTTGACCGCATCGAGATCTTGCGCGGCCCGCAGGGCACGCTCTACGGCGAGGGATCGATCGGCGGCACGATCAGGATCCTGACCAAGGATCCCGACCTTGCGGCGTTCGACGGTGCAGTCGACCTGGACGGCTCCTCGACGACCGACGGCGGTGACAGTTGGGCCGCGAAAGGCATGCTGAATGCGCCGTTCGGTGACGGCAAGGCCGGGCTTCGGGTCGTGGCATCGCACGAGGACTACGGCGGCTGGGTCGACAATTCCGTGACGGGTGATGACGATATCAACGTCAGGGAGATAGACAACGCCCGTGTAAAATTCCGTCTCAAGCCCAACGATCGGCTCGACGTCATCCTGTCGGCGTGGTTCACGCGCAACGACGCGACAGGAACCACGGATTCCTTGCCGGACCGAACGACGCCAATCCCGCCCGACGACTTCAAGATGGAGTACGACCTCTACGGAGCGACCATCCGATACGGCTTCGACGCATTTGAGCTGGTCAGCGCCACGTCGCTGATGGACTACAAGAACGATTTCGTCTCGGAGCTGGCCGGGGCGCCATTCACGATCTTTGAGGATCAGGACCTGTTGTCCCAGGAATTCCGGCTCACTTCGACGGGCGAAGGGACATTCCGCTGGACTGCAGGCCTGTTCTACCGGGACATCGATCGACGCACATTCGTCGACCTGCAGGCCTTCGCGATAACGCAGGATCAGACCCAGGAAAGCGAGTCTTACGCGGTCTTTGGAGAGCTGACGTGGTCGCTGCTTGACCAGAAGCTGGATCTGACGCTTGGCGCGCGTTACTTCGAAGACGATCGCCTGTTCAGTGAGCCCGTCGATCCTGCGCTGCTTGATTTCCTGCAGCAGCTCAACCCGGATTTCTCGCCGACCGTGACGCCGAAATTCGACAGTTTCAGTCCGCGACTGAACCTCGCCTATCGCGTGAACGAAGACTGGTTGGTCTATGGCAACGTCGCCAAGGGCTTCCGAACCGGCCAGGCGCAGCCCGTGATCTCGCTGGTGCTGGCCACGCTTGCCGGGGTCGCGCTGCCGACTTCGATCGACCCCGAGGAGCTGTGGAGCTATGAGGTTGGCGCCAAAGGTTCCTTCTGGAATGGCAGAGCCGTGCTCGAGGGAGCTGTCTATTACAATGACTGGAAGGACATCCAGACACTTGTCGTCCTCAGTCCGCAGCCGCCGGTCGCCGGCCTGGTGAACGGCGGTGATGCCGAGACCATGGGCATCGAGGCCGGCCTGACGCTGCAGCCGAACGATGGACTCATGCTGCAGTTCAATGGCAGCTATGTAGATGCCCAATACACCGAGGACATCGCCGGAACGCCGGTCCAGGACGGCGACCGCATCGTCGGTGTTCCGGAACTGACACTTTCGGCAGCGGCGACATATCGCTGGTCCATGACCGAATCGCTCGACGGGTTCGTGCGAGGGAGCGTGCAATACACTTCGGATCGCGTCGACGTCGCAAGCGGCTTCCTCCCGTCGGACGAGACGACGACGCTTGACCTGCGCCTGGGACTCGAACGCGGCGGACTTGGCGTTTACCTCTACGGGGAGAACCTCACGGATGAAGACGGCGCCATCAGTCCGACTCCACCGCCGGCTGGTCCGGACGGTATCGCGACGCGCTTCCGGCCGCGGACGTACGGGCTGAACCTGCGGTACGAGTTCTGACCGCTCGTTGATGAACGCTCTCCTCGCGTTTCTGAGTCGCGAGTGGTCCGGACTGGTCATTGCAGTCGTCGTGGCGGGGGCGGGGCTCGCAACACTGCGGCTCGGCCGACTTCGGACTTCGCGCTGGGTAACCGCGTCGGGTTGGGTCGTGGTCGGAATCTCCGCGTTGCTCGCGGCCGGCGCGGCGTATCACATGGTGTATGCGGCGCGCGTCCGCGCCGCGCATCCGCCGCCTGGGCAGATAGTCGACGTCGGCGGCTATCGCATGCACGTGCTCGCGGAGGGGCCCTCCGGCGACGGACCTGCCGTCGTCTGGCTGCCGGGCGCCCACGGCGCCGGCTTCGCCCTGTATCACTTGCATGCGGAACTGCGGGGCGAGGCGCGGTCGATTCTGGTCGATCGTCCAGGCTCCGGCTGGAGCGACCCGGGGCCGTTTCCGAGGACGACACCGCGTGAAGTCGAAGAGGTCCTGCGCGCACTGCGCGCAGCGGGCGAAAACGGTCCCTACGTCTTCGCCGGGCACTCCTTTGGCGGCCTGCTCGCCGCGAATATCGCCAGGCGCCATCCGGAACTGACGGCGGCGGTGGTGCTGCTGGATGCGACGCCACCGGATGCCATCAATTACTGTCCGCCCAATCCTTTCATCGAGGAAATGTTCCGCCAGGCAACATTTGGCACGCTCCAGCGTGCGTTCGGCATCCACGCGGATCTTGCGAAGCGGCTGAGTCGGCACGAGGAGCCGCCGGAGTTCCAGCGAGTGGTCGCGCTGGTGCAGGCGAGGCTTGGCGAGGCTGGGGAGGTGCTGCAGCGCATCGAGGATACGCCTCGTGTCATGGCCGCAAATCGCTCGATCTTCGAGGAACTTCGGCGCGGCGGACTGGGCTGGGAGGAAACGGTTTACGACCGGGATCTCGAAGATCAGCGGGTCTATCTCGTGGCGCCGCCGCGAATGGCGGAACACCGGACCGTGACAGAAGGCATCCTCGGAAAAGCCGGCGACGCAGCCCAGGAACGCGAGGCCCGTCGCTTGATCCGTTTTTACGAAGCAACCCGCGAGCGGTACATGCAGATCTCGTCGCGCGCCGTGCGCGTCTATGCCCCGGACGGCTCGGGGCACAATTTTCCCTATGAGCATCCCGGCTTCGTCATCGAGACCATGCGTGGGGTACTTGCGGACGTCGCGGCGCACGACCGGCGATGAGCGCGCTTTCCGGAATCGAATTTGACCTTGCCATAAGGACCCACGTCGACATCCTGGTGCCGCCAGCAGCGGTCTGGCACGCCCTCGGTCGGCTGGGCGACTGGAAGGACAGCGTGGTGTCGACTGAGCTGATCTCCGGCAGGCCGGGCGCCGAAGGTGAGGTTATTCGGGTAGGCCAGCGTCCCGGCACCACCATCGTTTACGCCACAATGCGCACGGTCCGCGCTGCGCAGGAAGCCTGGAAGGTGCAGACGCTGCAGACTGAAGGCGAGAGTCGCGTGGACGGCTACGTGTCGTACTCCCTCGAACGGATTGACGGCGGCGGCACGCGCCTGCGCTGCGAGGTCCTGGCGCGCTGTTGCCTGCCGGCTCCACCGGATACGGACGCGGCCGAATTGTCGCGCACGGCGAACCAGTCGACCCTCGTCAAGCTTGATGCCGATCATCAGCATCTCAAGCGACTGCTGGAAGGAAAGCCGGAATGAAGGGAACGCCGGCGTGATGGAGAAGTTGGGCCGGAATCGTGCTGTGCTGCCGACAGTCATGGTGGTGGCCTATTCGCTGCCCTCCTTTTCGCAATCGCTCATTCACGGACCCGTCGGAGCCATCATCCAGGGCATCTACGCGAAATCCTTCGGACTGCCACTCGCGGTGATCGCCACCGCGTTGCTGGTCGCGAGCATCGCGGATATCGCCCTGAACCCGCTTGTCGGGTACGCCTCCGACCGGCACAGGACCCATGGCGGAAGTCGCAAGCCCTGGATCCTGGTCGGTACCGGCGTCTGCATGCTGGGTAGCTGGTTCCTGTACGCGCCGACGCCGCCGGTTACCGGGCTCTATTTCTTTGCCTGGCTCATCATCGCCTATGCCGGCTGGGCGTTGGTCGAGGTGCCCCACGCGGCCTGGATGCCGGAGATCACGTCTGACTACGACACGCGTACCCGGCTCGCCGCCTGGCGAGCCGCCTGCATGTACGGCGGGGTCATTGCCTTCATGGCGTTGCCTTACCTGCCGTTCCTGGAGACGCATGCTTTTTCGGCGGAAAGCCTGAGATGGACTGCAATTCTCGCCATGGTCGTGCTGCCGACGTTCGCGCTGCTCGCCTTGCGGACCGTGCCGAGCGGCTACCCGGTCGTGATGACCAAGGCAGGCCGACCGAAGGTCACTTGGCGGGGCATCCTTGGAAACCGGCCACTCGGTTTGTTCGCAGTGGCGTTTTTCATGTACCAGCTCGCGCCAGGGGTCGCCAATGGAGTGCTGTTCTTCTACGTCGATTCGCACCTCGGCCAGGGCCAGTTCATGGCCGGGCTCATGCTGCTCAGCGTCGTGGCCGGGCTTGCCTCGATTCCGGCCTGGGGATGGCTTTGCCGCCGGATCGGCAAGCATCGCGCGTGGGCGTTGTCCTGTGTAGCGGCAGCGATCCTGTTTCCGTGTTTTGCGCTCGTTCCACCAGGGGAATCGGGCATCATCTGGCTCGCAATCGTGCAGCTTGGCATCGTCGTCGCCTTCGCAATTTTTCCGGTGGCAGCCCCTGCCGTGCTAGCCGATGTCATCGACTATGCGCGTCTCAAGTACGGCGCCGACTACGGCGGGTCGTACTTCGCCATCTACAATGTTTTCTACAAGTCGCTCGCCAACATAGGCGGCGCTGCCAGCATCGCGGTCGTCGGGCTCGCAGGGCTCGATCCTACGCTGTCGGTCCAGTCAGACGCGGCAACAATGGCACTGTTGACCGTATTCTGTGCCGTGCCCGCCGTGCTGCTGGCAATTGCCGCGCCTTTCATCTGGCGATTCCCGATTGACGCGAGGCGACAGCGCCTGATCTCCGCACGGCTGGCAACGCGCGACCGCCGTGCGATGGCCATGCCGCAAGGATCCGCTAGTGAAGCGTGAGACGATGAAGCGCGACCCGTTGCGGAGCATGTTTGTATGGGACAACCACGGCTGCATGCCGCTGCGACCCGCCGATGAGCGGTTCCTGCCCCAGCTCGAAAGGTATCGCCGCTCCCACGTCAATGTCGTAGGCATCAATGCAGGCTTTGACGGCGTGCCATGGCAGAACACGCTGCAGATGCTTGCCGCGCTGCGGTCGTGGCTGCGAAGGCACCCGCAACGCTACATGATGGTTGGCACCGCGGGGGACTTCGTGAGCCTGGGCAAGCGCCTCGGAGTGTTCTTCGACATCGAGGGTGGCGCTGCCCTGGACGGCCAGTTGGGCATGGTGGAGCTCTATCGCGACCTCGGCGTGCGTTGGATGCTGATCGCCTACAACCGCAATAACGCGCTAGGCGGGGGCTGCCAGGATCGCGACCGCGGATTGACCCGCTTCGGACGGGCTGTAGTGGCGGAGATGGAGCGCGTCGGAATGACCGTGTGCTGCTCTCATACCGGCTATCGCACGACGATGGATGTCATGAGCGCCGCCCGAAAGCCCGTGATCTTCTCGCACTCCAACCCACTGGGCATCTGGCGACACAAGCGCAACGTACGCGACTCTGCTATCCGCGCGTGCGCGGCCAGCGGCGGCGTTGTCGGAATCAACGGCATCGGCACGTTCCTGGGCGCCAATGACAACCGCCCTGAGACCGTGGCGCGGCACATCGACTATGTCGCCGGGCTGGTCGGCATTGAACACGTCGGCCTCGGCCTCGATTACGTGTTTGATGCGCAGGAGCTTGACGATTTCGTAAAGTCGCATCCTGAGATGTTTCCTGCGTCCGATGGTTATGCACAAGGGGTGTGCATGGTGGCGCCGGAAAGAACCGGCGAGATCGCGACCGAGCTTGCGAAGCTGGGATACCGGACTCCCGAGTTGCGGCAAGTGATGGGCGGCAACTTCTTGCGGGTGGCGAAGGCGACCTGGCCCACGCAGCGCGCGTCATGAATGGCAGGAGTGGCGTCTGGTTTGAGCCCTTAACGGAGTCGTCTCCGGCTCGCCCGCGCTACTTCCGTTCCTTCAGCGTGTAGTCCGCCGGCACCTGGAACAGGGTGTCTTCGAGCGATGCTGTGTCGACGGAGTCGATCGTCGTCGTGGTCGAGACGCCGCCCATCTTGGCCATCATCGCGGCGATCGGCCCCTCGCCTTCGGCCGCGATGTCCATCTGCGCCTCGTAAGGCAGGCCGCCGATCTTCGCGAACTCGGCGTACATCTGCGCCATGGCCTTCGCCTGCCCGGGCGCACCCTGCGCCGCGCGCGGGTCGCTGAAGATCCAGCCCTTGTCGGCAGCGCCCTGGTAGAAAGCTGCATAGTCGGCGGCGCCGGGCACGTCCTTGGCGATCCAGGAGACGCCGGTCAGCTTCATCGTCACCGGCAAGCCGCCGGACCCGCCGATCGTCGCGGGCACGACGATGTCGATGTCATAGCCGTCGGCCGTCGCGCCGCGCAAGGTCCTGGTCTGGCCATTCGGCGTCATCGATGCGCGCGTGCTGTCGACGGAGACGGCCTGGCCGATCTGCTGCGAGAAGGCGGCCATGTCCCAGACTTCCGCCTCCTTCTTCTTGTCGTTCAGGATGTACATCTTCTGGGCGTCCACGTCGAAGATCGTCACGTTGTTCGTCCGCCCGGACGTCGACTCCGAGCGCATCCTGAGGCCCTTGATGTACGTGACGTTCGAAGTGGAGCCCGACATGCCGAGGCCCTTGCCTTCGGCTGTGGCCGTGAGCTTGACGTCGGCCTGGGCGGCAGCGATCGCGGCGAGTGCAAGGACGGTCGTCAGCGTCGGGCGTAACATCGGGATCCTTTGTCTATTGATTGCGTCGCGCGACGTCTTCCATGAGCTTCGCATTGCGGTCCTGGTAGGCCTTGAACAGCTTCGCAAATGCGGCCTCCGAGCCGGCGTAGTAGCCGATCTGCCGCACGCGGACCTGGCCGTTCTCCTCGACCATCTGGCGCGTGACCCAGGCGGGGTGCGCCGGGTTGTCCTTGGTCGTGAAGACCCAGAACGTGCGCGAGCGCTCGTCCGAGAACACGATCACTTTGTCCTCGCGCACGACGTCGGCGGTGAAGCCGTGGAGCTGGCGCACTTCGTCGGCGTACCGCGCGTACTGCTCGGGCGTGATCTTCGGCTCCGGATAGGGCTGAAACTCCTGGGCAAAGGCGGGCGTGGCGGCGACCACGGCAGCGGCGAGGCACAGGGCCAATGGCCGGGCGCGGGTGCGGGTCTTCATGGACGGCTAGCTTGGGGCGCCCGCAGGGCATTTTGCAATGCCGCCCCGTCGCACGCGGCGAGGTTCATGGGCTGATCAATGGGCCCTGAGCAGGGGCTGCCCCGGGAAAACCGAGTCCACGAACTTGCCGCCGTCGACCACCACCGTGCCATCGACGAGCAGGTACCGTACGCCCTCGCTCGGCTCGGTCGGTGCGCGGAAGGTGGATCGGTCGGTCACGGTGCCGGCATCGAACACGACGATATCCGCGCGCGCACCCACCTGTAGCCGGCCGAGCCGCTTCGCCTCGGGCGTCAGCGCCTCGAGGCGCTGTGCGGGCTGCAGCGACATCTTGCGGATTGCTTCCGGCAAGGTCAGTGACTGCCGGTCACGTACGTAACGGCTCAGCACCCTTGAATAGCTGCCGGCCCCGCGCGGATGCTGGAGCGAGCCGTCGCTCGCGATCATCGCGAGCGGGGAGGCGATGACCGCGTCCACGACTGCGTCCGGGTTCGTGTGGATCAGGATCGCCTGCGGCTCCGGGGACGCGTGCAATTCCTCGAACCGCTCCCGTGTCAGTCGTTCCCCGGTCTCCGGAATCTCTAGGTCGTCGTAATCGAGGCCGCGTTTCTCGCGCCATCCCGGGTTGAAGAGCGCCGAGTTGATCGCCGTCATCCCAGCCGTATACGGGTACGCTTCCGTGGTCACGTCGAGGCCGCGCTCGCGGGCGCCCGCGATCATTGCGATGCATTCGATGGCATCGCTCATGCAGGTGCTGTTGATGTGCACGATGTGGAGCCTCGCGCCGGTGATCGCGGCCACGCCCGCCAGTTCGGTGACCGACTCGACGCCGGAACCCGGCTCGCGCAGGCCGCTGCTCCTCGCGTGCACGAACACGGGACTGCCCGTTCCGGCCGTGACCCGGAACACCTCGATGAGTTCGTGGCGCGTCGTGCCGGGGGCGTACTCGAGGCCGATGCCGATGCCGAGCGAGCCTGCCTCGAGCTCGCCCTTCAGCCGCTCGAGGACGCGCGCAAGGCGTTCCGGGCTGGCCGCTTCGTTGGTGGCCGGACCGGACTGCGGCAAGATGCCGGCTTCCGGCCCGAGGGGGCTGGGCTGCAGTTCCGCGTCCCAGGCGCGCACACGCGCAGCCAGATAAGAAGCGCTCGCGCCGTAATTGACCGGCGTCCGCCCGCGCCGCAGCTCGACGAATTTCGCAAGATCGGGCACGCCGATCTCGAGTTCGAGGCCGGTCGTGACGCCGTCGAGCGCCATGAGACGGTAACCCTCGGCGCTTTGGCCGTGCTGGTGCAGGTCGATGAAGCCGGGGGCGACCACCAGCCGGCTCGCGTCGATGCTGCGCTTGCCGGCAAGCGGCTCGATGGACACGGTGGCGATCGTCCCGCCACGGATTCCGACGTTACGGATGCCGTCCAGCCCGGTCTCCGGATCGATGACTCGACCGCCTTGAATGACGAGATCGTAGGCCTCGGCAGCCAGGGCGCCGGGCGATGCGCCGAGCAGCGCGGCCAGAATCAGCTGAGCGGTTCGCAACATGGGACTGGATATCCTCGGGTTCACGCCAGAATTTCGCGCTTGCGGCGCGCGACGTAGTCGTTGAGCGCCTCTTCGACCGCCGGGTCCATCGGCGGGCGCTGGTACTCGGCCAGCATCCGCTTCCAGAGGACGTTCGCCCGGTGCGCCGTGTCGAGGCTGCCGGACTCCTGCCAGTTCTCGAAGTTCTGCCGGGTCGAGACCATGGGATTGTAGAAAGCGTGCTCGTAGTGCGCGAGCGTGTGGGCAGTGCCGAAGTGGTGGCCGCCCGGATCCACGCCCGCGATTGCCTCGAGTGCGAGCTGGTCGTCGTTGACCTCGATCGGCCGCAGCACCTCCGCGAACATCTGCAGCATCTCGGCGTCCACGATCAGCTTCTCGAAGGAAGCCGTGAGCCCGCTCTCGAGCCAGCCGGCCCCGTGATAGACGAGGTTGGCGCCGCCCATGATCGAGCCCCAGAGCGACATTTCGCTTTCATAGGCAGCCTGGGCGTCGACGCAGTTCGACGAGGTCGTGTTGCTCGAGCGCAGCGGCATGCCGAGCCGGCGCGCAATCTGCCCGCTCGCAAACGCGGCCTTCGTGTACTCGGGCGTGCCGAGGGCCGGCGCGCCGCTCAGCATGTCCACGTTCGAGGCGAAGGAGCCGTAGAGAAGCTTCGCGCCGGGTTTCACGATTTGCGCAAACGTCATGACGGCCAGCACTTCCGCGGTCTGCTGCGCGAGCGTCCCGGCGAGCGTCGCGGGGCTCATGGAGCCGGCCAGCGTGAAGGGCGTGATGCAGCAGGCCTGGCCGGAGGTGGCGAGCTCGACGACGGCCTCCGTCATCGGGATGTCGAGTTGCATCGGCGAGTTGGTGTTGACGATGGCCATGACCGCAGGGTCACGCGCGAACTCCTCGTGGGTGACGCTCATCGCGATGCGGTTCATCTCGATGCAATCGCGGGTGCGCACGCCGCCGAGCGCGTAGGCCTGGCAGTTCTTGTCGAGCAGCGTCATCTGCGCGAGGTAGAGGTCGAGGTGGCGCGTCTCGGGCGGCAGGTCCATGGCCTCGAAGGGTCCGCCGGCCTCCTGGTGGATGATGTTGAGGCTCTGCACCAGCTTCAGGAATTCGCAGACCTCCGCGTGCTTGCCCGGGCGCCGGCCGTTGTCGAGGTCGTTGGCGAACGCGGGTCCGCCGACGGAGGCGAACACGAGGTTCCGGCCGCCGATGCGGATGTCGTGCTCACGGTTGCGCGCGCGCAGGCCGAACTCCCGTGGCGCGAGGGCGAGCTTCTCCTTCACGAGGCCGCGATCGATGTGCATCGTGCCGAGATCATCCACGCGCTCGGCGCCGGCAGCGCACAGCACGTCGCGGCTGCCCGGTTCGAGGAAGCGCATGCCGCGGGTTTCGAGGATCGTGAAGGCGCCATTGATGATCGTCTCGACCTGGTCGGCGCTCAGGATCTCGACCGGGGAGTAGGGGTTGACCAACCTCGTGAACGGCAGCTGCCGGATCGCGCCCGCGACGCGCTTCTCGCGGCCGCCGCGGCGGATCACGACTCGTACACCCAGCGACCGCCCACCATCGTGCACTCGACGGGGATCGTGACCAGCGACGACGGCTCCTCGGCCAGCGGGTTGCGGCCGAGGACCACGAGGTCCGCGAGCTTCCCTGGCTCGAGCGAACCTTTCTCGTGTTCCTCGAACGAGGCGAACGCGCCGTTCAGCGTGCAGACGCGCAGCGCCTCCTCGACGGTGATCCGCTGCTTCGGTCCCCAGACGTGGCCGTCGAGTGCCGTGCGCGTGACCATGGACTGCAGCGCCATCATCGGCTCGAAGGGCCCCGGCGGATAGTCGGAACCCATGGTCGGCCGGATGCCGGCGTCGATGAAACTGCGAAGCGCGAACATGCGGTCCAGCCGCTCTTCGCCGTACTCGGGCATCTTCTCGCCGTGGAAGTACACGTAGCTCGCGAACGGCGTCGGGATCACGCCGAGCGCCTTCATGCGCCGCACGAGACCGTCGTCGATTACCGTGCAGTGCTCGATGCGGTAACGCGGATCGCGCCGCGGGCGTTCGCGCTGCAGGCGCTCATAGAGGTCGAGCACCATTCCGATGCCGACGTCGCCGTTGGCGTGGATTCCGAGCTGCCAGCCGGCGTCGTGCGCCTTGCCGGCGTAGGCGTAGAGCTCCTCTGCATCGGCGACGATCAGGCCGAAGTCGTCCGGCCTGCCGATGTAAGGCTGCGAGAGCCGCGCGGTGCGCTCGGAAATTGAGCCGTCGCAGGTCGCCTTCATGCCGCCCACGCGCACCCAGTCATCGCCGAGACCGGTGCGCACGCCGGCGGTGATCATCTTGTCGAGATGCGAATAGCCGATCATGCAATTGATGCGGGCCGCGAGATCGCCGGCTTGGCGCGCATCCTGGTAGGCGCGCAGGTCCTCGGGTGTGCCGTAGGCGTCGGTCGAGGAGGTGACGCCGGCCTTGGCGAACATCTGCGTGATGAGCTTGACGGCGGCGCGATCCTCGTCGCGCGTCGTCGTGCCGAAGGCGGGAATCGAGCTCTCGAAGATCCCCGCGGCGCGCTCGAGTATTCGGCCGGTAAGCCGGCCCGTCTGCGGATCGCGTACGAACTTGCCGCCCTCGGGGTCCGGCGACTGCTCGTCGATGCCCGCCTTCGCGAGGGCGAGGGAGTTGACGTAGCCCGTGTGCCCGCCGCGGTGCTCGATGTAGACGGGATGATTCGGCGCCGCTGCATCGAGGTCCTCGCGCGTGATGAAGCGCCGCTCCGCGGTCTTGGTGTCGTCGTACTTGAAACCGACGACCCATTCGCCGGGTGGCGTCTTCGCGGCGCGCTCGCGCACGGCGTCCTGGATGGCCTGGATCGAGCGCAGGTCGCAATCGATGAATCGCAGGTGCCTCCGGCCGGAACTGGCGGGGTGGCAGTGCCCGTCAATGAATCCCGGCACCACCGTTTTGCCGTCGAGATCGATCTTCTGCGTGCCGGCCTTGGCGAACGCGTCGATGTCGGCGCTCGACCCGACCGCGAGGATGCGATCGCCGGCGACCGCGACCGCTTCGGCCGTCGGCTGGCTCGCGTCCATCGTCAGGACGACGCCGTTCGTCAGGATGAGGTCCGGCCGCTCGCGCGAGGCGGCGGCGAACGATCGTGGGCCCGCAAGCGACAGGCCCGCGAGCGCGGCGGCGCTGCCGACAAAATTCCGGCGCGAGACGACCATTGTTCCTGCCCCCTCCGGCCATAATAGGGCCATGAGCCGCGTACTGTATCAATCCGGCGGGTATCTGGATCGGCGCCACGTATCCCCGCGCGGCCAAGATGCAGTACCCGTGAAGGAAGCCTGATGGGCACGCTGCTCGTCACCGGCGCGAACCGCGGCCTCGGGCTCGAGTTTGCGCGCCAATACGCCGCCGAAGGCTGGCAGGTGCACGCGACCTGTCGCGATCCCGGTGCGGCGGACGAGCTGCGCGAGCTTGCGACGGGGAGCGGTGGGCGCATCGCGGTCATCGCCCTCGACGTCACGAACCGCGCCAGCGTCAGCGCGGCGGCGGCCTCGCTCTCCGGCACACCGATCGACCTCCTCATCAACAACGCGGGCGTCGGTTCGCCGCTCGGCCAAAGGCTCGGCGCGCTCGACTACGCAGCCTGGGCACGCGTGCTCGACGTGAACACGCTCGGACCGATGCGCGTCACTGAAGCGTTCCTCAATCACCTTGCCGCGAGTGGCGAGGCGAAAGTCGTCACGATCACGAGCGGGATGGGCTCGATTGCCGACAACAGTTCCGGCGGTTCTTACGCCTACCGGAGCTCCAAGGCCGCGGTGAACATGGTCGTGAAGAGCCTGTCGCTCGACCTCGCGTCGCGCGGGATCACCTGCATCGCGATCAATCCCGGCTGGGTGCGCACCGACATGGGCGGCCCGGGCGGGAAGATCTCGCCGGAGGAGAGCATCGCGGCCATGCGCAAGGTCATCACGAAACTGAAGCTGGCGGATTCCGGCAAGTTCTTCGACTACGATGGCGGCAACTATCCCTGGTAGCAAATGCCGCTTCTATTTCACAGGGGAGGGGGAGTGACATGAGAAAGAAATTTCGCGCCGGGAGTGCCGCCCTCGTGGCCATCGCCCTGTCGGCGGCCGGAGCGGCGAACGCCGACTGGCTGGCGGCGGATCCGGGCACGAAGATCAGCCTGCATGCCGCCATCAATGGCCAACTGGTCATCCGGCCGGTGGGGGGAACCTGGACGCATCCCGTCTGCAGCGACCCGACTTCAGCTGAACTTGTCTTTAACCTTTGGCGGCACGGGCAGGGGCGGGACGGTCTCAACAGAGAACTGCTGATACAGGCCGCCTTGACGGGAAGCACCGTCAGTATCTTCGCGGATCCGAACATTTGCGACGAGCACGGCCATCCGGTCGTGAAGATCGTCAGGGTCCAGGGACCCTGACACGCGCGACCGCGCCTACTGGAACGGTGACGCGAGGTGCTCGCCGCAGCCGCGGAACGCGCGCCCGTTCAGCGTGACCGTCACCGTCGTCGAGTACGACCTGCCGCCTTCCGCCTCCTCGCAACGCACGGGTACGATCTCGAGTCGCAGGTCACTGGCCTCGGTCTTTGCGTGGAAGGTCTGCGTGCCGGTCTTCGTGTCGACCTGCAGCCGCGGCGCCGGCGTGACCGCCGTGCCCTTGCCGTCGTCGTAGGTGAAGCGCATCTCCACGCCCTTGCGCAGCTCGAGCAGCCAGGGCGGCTGGCGCCCGCTGGCGCGAAAATCGCGGTCGCGCGCGAGTTCGAAGAACACACCGTCCCAGGGCGCGAGCGCGCGGTCACGATCGACCTCGAGCAGGAGCCCGCCGAGCTCGGTCCAGTCGGCTGAACCGCAGGAGACCTCCATCACGCGCATCTGGTTGTGGCCCGCGAGCGGCGGCAGGCGCTCGGGCGTAATGTTGAACGCGCTCGCGAGGTAAGCCGCGACCGGCACCTGGCTGGTCGAATAGCGTGGCTCGCGGCATTCGTTGCCGGGCGCGATGGCTGACCGAGCCGTGAGCCGGATCGTCTGACCGTGACGCGCGCTCGCTTCCTCGTCGGTCAGTGCGCTGATGCCGGGCGAATAATGGTGAGCGGTGACCGTCCAGATCCCGGCGAGCGCGGCGTTGCCGGCCGGCGCCACGCGCGCAATCGTGTTCGCGGCGGGCGCCGCGGCTGCGGCGATTGCGATGAACCGCAGCGGCGCCGCCCGGTCCTTGGCGAAGATCCGGAGCGCTTCGCCCTCGCGCTCGTAGCGTTCGGCGTCCTGTAGCGCGGCGAAGTACCGCGTCTCCTGCTGCATGACGGCTTCCGGACAGGCCCGGCGCGTTGCCGCGATGCCGCCGAAGTGGATGGAGTCGCCCTCGATCGTGACGACGCCGTTGAAGTGGTTGCAGGAGCCGAGGCCGCCCGCGCGGCCCGCATCGGGGAACTCGAGCGTCGCCTGCACGCGGTCGAGCACGCCCGCGCCCGAAAGATCCTCGAGCCGCCAGGCCGTTCCGACGAGGGACTCGACGACGGGCGCGGCGACGCCCGTCGCGGCGGGTTCCGTTTCCGTCGCCGCCGGCGCCAGTTGCTGCGCGGCCGGCACGAATCGGATTTCGACGGGATCGCCGGGACTGTGCATGCGAATCCGGAACGCGCGGTCGCTCAGCTCCAGGATCTCGGTGGGATATTCCCGACCCTCCTCGATGATCGTGAGGCGCCCATCGGTATACCGCCAGCGTCCGAACGCCGGGGTTGCGCCGGGATCGGACATGGCGAGGGTCCCGTCCGGCAGGAAGACGCGCAGCGAACCCTTGGTGACCTGCTTCGACTCGGCGACTTCCCAGGTCCGGCCGATGAAGGATGCTGCCTCCGTCGGCGCGGGTGACGCCGATGTTGGCGCAGGGGCCGGCTGCGGCGCGGGTTGCGGCGGCTCGGCCTTCTTGCCGCAGGCGACGAGCATGAGGATCGAGGCGGCGACCGCCGGGACAATGCGTGGTTTCATGCCGGTAAGACTACGCCGGGGCCCGCGGAAATCCACTGTCGGCACGCCAAACGGGGCCTAGGAGAACGGCTGGTCGAGCTTCCGGGCCTGACGGTCATTGGCGTCGTACTCCGCCTGGTGCATCACGTCGCGCACGTCGGTGACAGCAAGCCGGCAGGCTTCCTCGAGCCTCTTGCGGGCGCCAGCCGCGATGTAGACGACGCAGCGCAGGACCCGGGCCTCGGGCGGCTCGCCGTGCGCGTCGGCAAGCTGGCCGATGAGACCGGCGAGGCGCGCAAGCACGGCCGGCGCCTGATCGCTGCCAAAATCGGCGTTGATTCGCTGCAGGATATCGTCCGGCAGGTCGTCCGCACTCCGCAGCCGGACGGCGCGCGGCGGTGCTGCCTGCGGCAGGTTTCGGCCGCGGCGCCAGTTCACGAGGCGCCGATCGAGGACCGGTTTCAGCTTGTCGAAGCTCGCCCAGCTGTCGGCGACGTGATAGTCGGAGGGCAGCCCTTTCGCGAGGTATTCCTGGTAGTCGCCCAGGAAGCTGGCGCCTTCCTGCTGGTAATAGGCGCCGGTGAAGTCATTGCCTTCCTGGCAAAAATCCTCGTCGGTCAGCTTGCCGTCGCAGACCGCGAGGAAATACTGGCCCGGCGTCAGCTTGCGCGCGCGCAGACGCTCGAAATCCTGCGCGGAGTCGACCCGGTGATAGTCGCTGCCGAGGTCCGCGAGCAGCGCCCAGGCCAGGAACAGGCCCGCATGCGTCGCCGCCGCATCGGGCGACAGGCCAGCCAGAAACTCGCCGCCGCTATGCCAGCTCGTGTCGTCGTACTTCACGGTCGACTTCAGTCTTTCACGGCCGGTAGTCGAAGTGCCAGGGCTCGTCCGGGAAACTGAGCGGACCCACGAAGGGCGCGCCGGAGGCGAGCACGGCCGCCTTCAGGCGCTCGGCCCAGCCCTGGCCTGTCCAGATCGCGGGAATGTCCGCGGTCACGGCGCCCGCGACGATCGCTTCGCCCCGGACGACCACGAAGTCCACGGCGCGCATCTGGCCGTGCGCGGACAATCCCGGTGCAGCGAGGGGCGGCATCGGGCTCGGCACCCAGGCGCGCAGGAAGTCGCCGAATGCCGCCTGCCCGCGCGGCGTGCCGGGTGCCGGGAATCCTTCCGAACGCACCGCAGTCGCTGCCGCGTCGGCGAGGGCGGCCCCAGCCGCCGCGATGGATACATTCGTATTCCAGCGCGTGAGCTGGATTTCGAGGCTGCGGACTTCGGGGTTCACGTGCAGCGAGTAGCCGGGGTTCGCGGACTCGAATTCGCTGCGCACGCTTGCAACAGCCGTATCGAGCGCCGCCTGTGCCGGCGAGCCCTGCCAGGACGCGATCTCGGCATCCAACCAGCTCCAGCGCTCGGCCAGGCCCGGGCCCGCGCGCAGGTAGGCGCGCAGGGCCAGGAGTTGTCGTCCGGTGCCGTCGATGCGCGGGAGTACCGCGGCGGCACGCGTATCGAGCGTATTCCGGATCGTGGCGAGGTGCAGTGCGACCGCGTCTTCGTCGTGGTGCGCGCGGATCGTCGTCGCTGTCAGCGCCAGCGCGACCAGGATGCCGAGGCGTGCGAGGCCAAAAGACTCGAGCCGGCCGGAGAGTTGCGCCTTCTTCTTGGCGAAGCGCGTGAACCAGAATGTCTGCTGCACGGTGGCCGCTCCTATCTCACCCCCGTGATGACCGCGCGGCCGCCGCGCCGCTCGAGGTCGACGATCAGAGTCTGGCCCGCGCCCTTGTCGACGATGAAGGTCTCGGCAGTGTCGACGGCGCGATTGTGCGATGACGTGCTGTGGTTCGAGACCGTGTTGCCGGATGCGTCCTTGCACCAGACGATCATCGCGCCGACCTGGTCGAGCTGCACCTTGTAGGGACCGTCGCACTGGCCGGGGCGCGACGGCGTCGCGTGGTGCAGGGCGTCGGTCGCGCCCTCGCGCGGCGGCAGGCGGCCGGCCGCATCCTCGAGATCCGTCGCGAGTCGCGTCGCAGGGTCCGTGGGGACGCTGCAGCCAGCCACGGCCGCAGCGATGAACGCCGCGACGACGCCAGCCCGGGAGACGAGGAGTAGGCGACCGTGCGTCAATGCGCAGCCGCAGACTTTTCCGAATATGGCGCCGCGCCCACGATCGCCGCGATGATCGTGAACACGAGCTGGTATGTGGCGACGCCGATCCAGAGCGTCGTGCTGTAAAAGCCGATCGGAATGAACTGTGCGGGGCCGGTCAGCGAGAAGGCCACCCAGGTGACGACGCCGGCCCACGTAGCGGTCTTCACGCCCGGGCCGAGGCGCGGTCGCAGCAGCACGTAGACGTACATCGCGAGGAAGCCGCGGCCGGCCTCGAACACGACGAACCAGATCATCGAGAAGCCGGCGTGTTCCGGCACTGTTGCGCCCAGCGCGGCGATGACCGCCTGCCATTGCTCGGTCACGACGCGTTGGTGCAGAAAGCCGTCGCTCACGAAGCAGATCACCGCAACGATCAGCGCGCCCAGGAAGAATTTCCCCCAGTTCACATCACTCATTGCGTCTCCCCTTGGTGATTGCGGGAATGATCTGTCCGCCGATGTATTGATCCGGCCACCGGGACCAGATTCCGCCCTGCAGATAGTTGCCGCCGGTAAATACGGCGACCAGATCGAACTCGGGCATCACGACCAGCAGTTGGCCGCCATTGCCGGTCGCCGCGTATGCCGCGATCACGCGGTCACCGGAGTGCACCGGGTTTAGGTGCCAGGCCAGGGCGTCGGCACCCTCGGAATAGGCATTGCCGAACTGCTCCGCTGTCAGCGCGGTCGTCTCCGGGTTGATGCGGATGCGTTCAGCCGTGGAGCTCCTCACCCAAGCCTCGTCCACGATGCGCCTGCCCTTCCAAGTGCCACCGTCGAGGTAGACCTGGCCGACCTTGAGCAGGTCGCGCGGCCTCAGGAAGGCGCCACCGCCGAGGTAGCCTTCGCCCGTCGGCTGCAGGTTCCAGTGCCACTCGCCGAACTCTAGCGGGTTCGCGACCTGCTTGCGGAAGAGCGACGGCAACCAGGTTGCGGTCGCCGTCGTGAGCACGCCGCCGACAAGGTTGATGTTGGCGGAGCAGTATGCGTAGCGCAAGCCGGGCTCGTGCGCCATCGGCAGGTCCAGTGTGTACTTCCACCAGTCGGGCTGCCCCGTCTGGGTCTGCATGTTGGTTTCATTGCCGGGTGAGGCATCGTCGTAGTCGTCGCAGGCGAGCCCGGCCGAATGCGTCAGGAGATGCGCGAGCGTGATACGGGCCTTGCGCGGATCGGGATGCGCGAACGGGCCGCGCTCCGCCATCGCCTCGTAGACTTTGGTGTCCGGCGTGATCTTGGGCCGCGCGGCCCCAAGCAGGACGGAGGCAAAGGTCTTTCCGGCGGAGCGCAGGTCGTGCGGCGTTTCGCGGTCGTGCCCGAAAAAGTACTCTTCGACGACAAGCTTGCCCTGGCGCGCGATGAGCAGAGAGTGGATCAGCGACGGGCGGCGCTCCGACGGATCTGAATCGGCAATGCCCTGGATCATCCGGGTAACGACGGCCTCATCGATGCCGACGTCGCCCGCGCGTGCCGTTTCCCAGCCGTCGGCGATTACTGCCGGCGGCCGGTACGCATAGGGCGCGGCACCCGGCGGGCGCGGAAAGTAGTCGGCGGCTTCTTCGTCGCTGCGGCGTGTGAGTTCGATGTCGGCGGCGACGTCGTTCCAGTGGACGCGGATGCGATCTGGGCCGGAAAGCCGCCTCGCCTCGAGCGTGTTCTCGGCGACGGCCGGGTCGCTGCCGGCCGTGAAGCGCAGGTTGTCCCCATCCCGAGTCACGTCGTACTGCGACGCGGGTCCGCGCGAGTTCTGCTCGGGATTGCGGAACGCAGCGAGAACTCTTCCGTCAACGCCCTTGGATATTCGCAGGTACAGCGTGAAGCGATCAGGCAGCGCCTTCACGACGCCACTCCAGAGGCCCTGGCTCTCGGGCGCCAGATCCACAGGTGTCGCGAAGAGCTGGCTCGCGCCGCCGGGGAAGCGTGGGTCCTGAGTGGCAGCCGGACGGATCCAGAATCCCTCGATGCCATTGTCCGTCACTCGGCCACGGTATCGGCCGCCATCGCCGGGAAACGCGAAGCGGATCTCGTCCCCCTCGGGCCGGAACTGCGTGGAGGCGCCGGAAAGCGTCGCATGCCACCGTTCACCCTCGCGGTTGATGTTGAGTCGGCCGGCGAGCGCCCGGTCGTAGCGTGTCTCGTAGGACCAGAGGCCGACCAGGGAATCGTCGGCCGTGGCCTGGGCGGCTGCAAGTGACAGCAGGACGGCAAGGCCACGAAGGCTCATCGGATGCGCATCGTACGCCCCGGCCTCAGGCCGCGCTGTCCGAGAGCAGCTTGAGGATCGCAGGGAGCGTGCCGCGATGGTCGGGTTTCATCAGGACCGAGCGGAGCGCGGTGACCTTGTCTCCGGATGTCCAGGGGTCACCGAAGAACGCTGTCGGCAGCTCCGCGAGCGCCAGGTAAAGGCCCGCCCGCTCCGCCTTCGCGAAGATCTCGCCCGCGCGCTGTGAGGACTCGGCCGCAGTCCTTGCGCGCACCGCGAAGACGACGATGTCGAGTTCTGGCGCGAGGGGCGCGATGAAGCGCGTGTCCTTTGCGAGCTCCGTGTGGAACATGAGCGCCGCCGCGCGGCAGTCGTGCAGCATACGCGCGAACTCGCCGCCGGGAACGAGCGGCAGGAGCCGCTGCGTCGTCCACAGCGCGACGGCAGCGGCGCCCGGCCGCGAACATTCGAGGCTGATTTCGCCGAGGTGCAGCTCATCGGAGCTGAAGTAGGTGTAGGGCGAGTCGTGACGGTAGTGGCTGCCGACCGAGGGATCGCGGAACAGCACGCAACCACAGCCGTAAGGCTGCAGGCCGTGCTTGTGCGGGTCGATGACGAGCGAGTCGACGTCGCACAGGCGGTCGAAGGCCGCGCGCGCCGGCGACGCGAGATTATCGGCGAGCGTGTAGTAGCCGCCGTAGGCGCAGTCGGCGTGCAGGCGGAAGCCGTAGCGGTCGCGAAGCGCCAGGATGTCCGGAAGCGGGTCCACGGAGCCGGTCGCGGTCGTGCCGAGTGTTGCGACAACGGTGCCGACGCCGCCGGCCTGCAGGCGCCGCTCGAGTGCCGCGAGGTCCATGCGGCCGCGGTTGTCGGCGGGAACGCTTTCGAATGGCAGCTTGAGCACGGCGCTGATGCGGCCGTGCGTGTAGTGCGCCTGGCTGGTGGCCAGCACCGCGGCACCCGGCTTCAGTTCGCCGGCGATCCAGAGTGCCTCGAGGTTTGCCATCGTGCCGCCGCTCGTGAGGTGGCCGAGGTGCGCTTCCCAGCCGAACATCCGTGCGATGTCTGCGACGGCTTCCTTCTCCATCGCCGAGCTTGCCCGGCCGCCGTCGAGCGCGTGGTTGTTCGGGTTGATCCACATCGCGAGCGCGTAGGCGAGGCGAGCGACCGCGTGCGGCGGTTTCAGCATCTGGCCCGCATAGTGCGGGTGGAAGTACGGATAGTTGTCGCGCAGGCGCTCGGCGGCCGCGAGCAGCGCGTCGCGCAATGCCTCGGCGTCGCCGGCGCGCGCCGCGTGGTCCGGCAGGTGTGCGAAGCCCTGCTCCAGTCGCGCGAGCGCGTCGTTCAGCAGCAGCAACGAGTCCGAATCGAGACGGCCGGCCATGCCCCGATCATAGCTTTGGAGGGGTCAGGCCCCTTGACGAATATGAAGGGGTCTGACCCCTTGATATTCGTCAAGGGGCCTGACCCCTCCAACTCAGCCGGCGGCGCGGGCCTCGGCGTAGCCCTCGCTGATGCGGTCGAGGATGCCGGCCCAGCCCCCCGAATGCGCCTGCACCATCTCCTCGCTCGGCAGACGCTCGTGCGTGATGACGATCTCGGTGGCGCGGCCCTTCGCGTTGAAGTCGATGGTCACGAGCGAGCCGTGGTCGCCCGCGAAAGGCGAATTCCAGGTGAAGACGATGCGGCGCGGGCGGCTGATTTTCTGGTACGCGCCCGTGTGCGGTACCGGGCCCGTCGGCGTGTGCATGACGATCTCGAACGCGCCGCCGACCCGTGGGTCGAGCTTCACGTCGGAGCGAATCGTGTCGAACGGCCGCATCCATCGCGACAATCTGGCGGGATCGAGCCAGGCGTCGAAAAGCTCGGTGGCGGGCGCCGCGATCTCGCGACGGACGGTGACGGTTGGCACGTGGGCGACGGCGTTCATTTCGGTTTCCTTTGCTGCGATTTCTTGCCGGTGGCGTAAGCATCGAGCGCCGCGAGGCTATCGCCCCAGAAGCGCTGGTAATGGGAAATCCAGGCCGCGGCCTCCGAGAGGGGAGCGGCATTCAGCGAGAGCACATGGTCGCGGCCGCGGATGTCGCGGCGCACCAGGCCTGCGGCCTCGAGTTTGCGCACGTGCTTCGACACTGAATTGAGCGAGATCGGGAACGTGCTTGCGAGCTCGGTCACGCGCGCTTCGGACTCGGCGAGCCGCGCCAGGATCGCGCGGCGCGTGGGATCCGCGATGGCACCAAGCACGCGGTCCATTCCCGGTTTTCTATATTCACCCATACGGGTGAATATAGCCCTGACCCCCGAGGCCTTGCAAGGGCCATTTGCGATCAGGCGTCTTTAGCGTAGACCTGCGACATCTGCTCGAGGACACGCGTCCAGCCCTTGCGGTGGTCGTCTGCTTCCTGCTGGCTCGGCAGGTTCTCGTGGGTCAGGACGAGTTCCGTGCCGCGCCCGGCCGGATTGAAGTCGAGCGTCACCAGCGAATTCTGGTTCCCGGCGGAATCCGAGTTCCAGGTGAAGGCGAGGCGCTTCGGGCGGTCTATCTTCTGATACGCGCCCGTGTGCGGGATCTCGCCTCTCGGGGTCTGCATCAGGATCTCGAATTCGCCGCCGACGCGGGGATCGTTGGTGATGCTCGAGCGAATCTTGTCCTCGGGGCGCATCCACTTCGCGAGCTTGTCCGGATCGAGCCAGGCATCGAATAGCTCCCGGGGCGGCGCCGCGACCTCCTGGCGGACGGTCAGGGATGGAGACTGGGCAGTCGCGTTCATTTCCAATTCCTCCTGTGTGATTTCCTCCCTTCTCTTCAGTTCGTCACGCGAAGCTGACTATCGTTCCCACGATGCCCCTGAAATACGCAATCCGGTCAGCGCCCTCCGTCGGAGATTTGCGCTAAGCGAGCGCGGCCTTGAGCAGCACCAGCAGGCGCTCCCAGGCGCGCTCGGCCTGCTCGGCGTTATAGACGGCAGAATCGGGCGGGCACCAGCCATGCAGGGCGGGGTAGACCTCGATCTCCGACGTGAGCCCTGCATTCGCGAACGCATCGCGCAGGACGGTCTTCGCGTCGGGTTGCTTCTGGTCGTCGTTCTCCGCGATCGCGATGAGGAACCGTGCGCGCATCTTCGGGATCAGCAGGTGCGGGCTGTCCGGCTGGCCCGTGACGAGCCCGCCGCCGTGAAACGTCGCTACCGCGCCGATGCGCTCCGGTACGGTTGCCGCCGTCTCGAACGCAATCGGGCCGCTCATGCAGTATCCCGCGGTGCCGGCCTTGCGCTTCGTGTCCACGGCCGCTTGCGCGTCGAGCCAGGCGATGAATGCCTGCGCATCGGTCCGCGCCGTCGCGGGGCTCAGCGTGCCCTTGAGGCCCACGAGGAGTTTGCGGGTCTCCGGGTCGTCGAAGTTCGCCTTCTCCGGCGCGGTCGGCGCCCGTTTCGTGCGGTAGAACGGGTTGACCACCAATACCGCGTAACCGGACTCGGCGAGGCGCTTGCCCATCTGACGGAACGCGGGCCGCAGGCCGAAGATATCCGGCCAGTACAACACGGCGGGATGCTTGCCGGACGCGGGATGCACGAAGTAGGCATCCGCCGTGCCGTCGGGCGTCCTGATCTCCACCTCGGCCTCGGTCGTGTCCGCGGCGCCCGCCACGCGCGGCAGCGCGAATGCAATGCCGGCGCCCAGCGCCAGCGAGCCGAGCGCGCGGCGAGAGAGCCCGCCCTGGCGCAGGTTGTGCTCGATCATGTCGTCGAATTCAGCGTCATCGCACATGGGCTTTCTCCCGCCTCTAGCTCAAGAGTTTGCTGATCTCGCCGCAGCCCGCGGCTTCCTGCGTGTAAGTGAACGTGCCGGTCGCTTTCATTTCGCGCGCGCCGCGAAGGAAAGCTCCGAGAGCTGCCGCGGACAGCGCGCTCCCGACGCTCACGCGCCGGACGCCCATCGCGGACAGCTCCTCGAGCGTGAAGCGCTGCGGCTGCGTGCCCATCAGGAAGTTCACGGGACGATCCACGGAGGTCACGATGGCCGTGATCTCCTCGCGGGTCGTGATGCAGGGCGCGTACAGCACGTCGGCACCGGCCTCCTGGTAGGCCTGCAGGCGCTTGATGGTGTCTTTCAGGTCGGCGATACCGACGAGGTAGTTCTCGGCGCGCGCCGTCAACGTGAAAGGAAAGGGCAAATCCTGCTTTGCGGCGACGGCAGCGCGTATCCGGTCCGTGGCATGCGCGATGTCGTAGACCGTCTCCCCGGGACGGTCGAGCGAGTCTTCAATCGATCCTCCGACGATGCCCGTGGCCGACGCACGCCGGATCGTCTCCGCCACGGACTTCAGGTCGTCGCCGAAGCCGTTCTCGAGATCCGCGCTGACGGGCAGGTCCGTCGCCGCGGCGATTTCGGCGACGTGCGCGAGCATCCTCTCGCGCCCGACCTGGTTGTCGAGCAGGCCAGCCGAGAACGCGAAGCCCGCGCTCGTCGTCGCGAGCGCCTCGAAGCCGATTTTCGCGAGCATGCGCGCCGTGCCGACGTCCCAGGGATTCGGGATGATGAAGGCTTGCGGGCGCGCGTGGAGGGCGCGGAACACTTCGGCTTTCTCAACCTGCGACAGCTTGGGATTCATCAGCTATTGGTGTCCTTTGCGACCGGATTCCTCGGCTGGCGGATGAGCTGGATGGCGGCTATGAGCAGGCCCAGCGTGGAGATGACGAGCGACCCGACGAGCAGTGGACCCGCGAAATCGAAGTAACCGGCGCTCCTCGCCCAGAATGCGACCGGCAGGACCGAGGCGAGCAGCATGGCGGAGAGCACCGCTCCGCCGCGCGGCGCCTTCAGCGCAACCGCGGCGAACACGATCGCGAGCAGCAGCGCCGGCACGCCGAACAGCAGGGAGAAAAGGCTCGTCGTTTCACTCAAAGGGGAACGTCCCTGTTTCTCTGCAAGGGTATCAGCCGTCGCAGGTCTTTTTTGCCGATTTCGACATCGGGCAAGGCTGCACGAAGGGGTCTGACCCCTTGGTCATGAGGGATCCTGGACCAGTCGGATGCCAAGGTGGTTGGTGCCGGTCGAGGACTCGCCCTTGCCGCGCGTGCCGACCATGTACCTCGAGCAGTACTGCTCGGTGCAGAGGAAGGAGCCGCCGCGATGCACACGCTTGGCAACCCCCGGCTCGCTTGGGTCGTACGAGTCCGCGGGTCCGCCTGGATTGTCGGCTACGCCGTCCGCCGTGGGCGCACGGTAGTAATCGGGCCGGTACCAGTCGCTGGTCCATTCCCAGACATTGCCGGCGACATCGAAAAGTCCGTAGTCGTTCGCGGGATACTGGGCGACCAACGCAATTCCGCCGTGCGCGTCTGCCTGTGTATCCTGGTTCGGGAAGTGTCCCTGGTGCGTGTTCGCCATGAAGCGCCCGTCGATCAGGAATTCGTTGCCCCAGGGATACAGCGCACCGGAGAGACCGCCACGCGCGGCGAACTCCCACTCGGCTTCCGTCGGCAGCCGCTTGCCGGCCCACTTCGCAAAGGCTTCTGCGTCCTCGTAGGCAACGTGCACGACCGGGTAGTCGTCACGGCCATCGAGGTTGCTTTGCGGCCCGGCGGGATGGCGCCAGTACGCGCCGTGAACGTAGGACCACCAGCGGAAGTGCGAGTCGAGCGGGACTTCGTGGTCAGGCGGGGAGAAGACGACGGAGCCCGCAATCAGGCTCTCCGGCGGTGCGCCGGGAAATTCTTCCGCCGTCGGCGTGCGCTCGGCGACCGTCACGTAACCGGTCGCCTTCACGAATGCCGAAAACTGGCGGTTCGTGACTTCGGTCTTGTCCATCCAGAAGCCGTTTACGCGGACGCGGTGGATCGGGCGTGAGTCCTCGGTCGCCTGCATGCCGACGACGTTCGCGTCCTTGCCGAGCGGGTCGGCCGCGCCCATCGAGAACTCGCCGCCGGGGATCCATATCATGCCTTCGGGCGCGGGACCGGGAGCCGCCGCAGCGTTCGCCGCCGTGGGCTCGAAGTCGTCGACAGGCGCTGACGCCGGCACGGTGGTTGCGGGCGGCGTCTCGTGCTTTCGCGTCAGCAGCGCAAAAGCAACTCCCGCGGCGATTCCGGCGACGATCAGCGCGAGTGCGGCGAGCTTCGAGCGGGACATGCGCCAATCATCTCACGCCCGGATCACTGCAACGGGAAGACCCTGCTCCAGTCGCCCTTCATGTCGACGACGGTCCAGCCGCGCAGATTCGCTTCGTCGAGCCCCTTGTCGAGCGCACCGATTTTCGATCCGCGGTCATACGCCCATTCGCGCTCGGCATCGGTGTGGTGCACGTACACGCACAGCCGCAGGCCTGGGGAATAGCAGGTCCACTGCAGCATCTGCAGGTCGCCGTCGGAGTTGCCGAAGGCCGCGATCGGCCGGCGGCCGATGTGGCGCTGGATCCCGATCGGCTTGCCTGCCTTGTCGTCGTTATGGGCAATGTTCGGGAGCTTCAGCAGAACGAGCCTGCCGTCCTTCATGTCGAACTTGAGGTCGCCGCTCGTGCCGATCACCTGTTCGGGCGGGATGCCGTAGACCTTCTCCGCCCAGGGGCGCATGAAATCGATGCCCCCACCCGAAACGATGAAGGTCTTGAAGCCGTTGGCGCGCAGGTAATCGAGCAGCTCGAGCATTGGCTGGTAGACCATGGCCGTGAACGGCTGGCCGGTGCTGGGATGTTTCGCCGTCGCGATCCAGTCGCTGACCATGCGGCTGAATTCGTCGGTCGTCATGCCGGAATGCGTGGCCGTCAGCAGCGCCGTGACTCCGGCCTCGCCGCCCGCGGTGATGCCTCGGGGATCGCCCTTGAGCACCGAGGCGAAGGGCCCCTGGGTCCGCCACTCCGGATGCTGCGGCGCGAGGGCCTTGACGCGGTCGATGACGAAGAACAGTTGGGTGTAGAGCGGCTGCTCGGCCCAGAGTGTGCCGTCGTTGTCGAAGGTGGCGATGCGTTCGGTCACCGGGACGAAATCCCGCGAGCCTTCCTTCGTCACCGCCTCGACGAACTGGATGATTGCCTTCTTCGGGCCGGTGTCGTTCCAGGACGGCAGCGGATCGCCGGCAAAGGCCAAGGACGCGAAGCACAGCAGGACAATGGCGACGGATCCTGTCGTTGAGCGCTGCAGGCCGCGGTACATGCTCCGTCTCCCGGAATTCAGGCTGGCTTCAGGTTCTTTGCGTACACATAGAAGAGCTCGTCGCGCTTCCAGCCGCAGGATTCGTACAGCGACTGCCCGATCTTGTTGGTCTTCGCCGTCTGCAGCTCGAGGCGAGCCGCGCCCGCCGCTCGCCCATACGCCTCGGCCGCCTCCATGAGGGCGCGACCCGCGCCCGTGCCTCGCGCCGCCGGCGTGACAAAGAGGTCGTAGAGCACGAAGGTCCGGTCGGCGGCAACCGAGCAGAAGGCGGGGTAGAGCTGGGTGAATCCGACCAGCGCGCCTTTCGCGTCCTCGGCGACGAGAATCACCGACTCGTGCCGACTGAAGCGCTCGTCGAGGTAGCGCCGCGCGAGCGGCAGGTCCGCCGGCATCTCGTAGAACTGCCGGTAGGCATCGAACAGCGCCGCGACGGCGTCGAGGTCGCGCGATTCGGCGGGCCGGGTCTTCACGATGGCCATGGTCAGTACTCCCTGCGGTCCGGCAGCATCTTGTCGAGCAGCTCATAGCCCGAGCGCTCGACATAGCCGTGCGCACGGTAAAAGACGCGGGCGCGGTCGTTGCCGCGCCCGAGCTGCAGCGCGACGTTCGTGCAGCCGCGACGCAGGAACTCCGCCTCGGCGAGCCTGAGGAGCCCGTCGCCGAGTCCCTTGCCGCGCGCCGAGGGCAGCACGAAGAACTCGTCGATCTCGGCCGTGAGGCCGAGGTGCTCGAGGCTGAAGACATAGACGGCGAGCAGGTAGCCGACGGCCTGGCCGCGTGCATGAGCGACCCATGCGCCGCCGAGCCCGGCCTCCGCGCACACGCGCTCGAGCCCGCGCGCTACGCGGGCGGGATCGAAATCCGCGAGGTCCTCGTACAGCCAGTACTGCTCGACGAGTGGCAGGAGCGCCGGGATGTCGTTCGCGATGACGGGCCGGATGTCGCTGGTCATGCGCGTCCCGGGGACTTGCGCTGCCAGGCGGCACGCAGGAGCGCCCGCACGTCCTCGTGCTGCGCCCGCTCCAGATTCACGCGCAGGCCGACGATTTTCTTGCCCCAGCCGAGCAAGGCGTAGCCATCCGGGTCGATGCGGACCATGCGCTGGCGGTCCTGCTCGTCGACGAAGACGTGCAGGGTCCCGCCTTCCCGCGGAGCGGTTGCATAGATCCTTCCACGCACGCGAAACGAGGTGTAGCGATGGTGCGGCGATTCCGTCGAACCCCGCAAGGCCATCGCCAGGTCGCGCACTTCGGCGAGCGTCATCGTTAACGCATTCTATCCGTGATCATGTAGTGCGAATCGGCCAGGAAATTCGGGTCCGGGTAAGGCATGGCACGGAATCCCAGCCGCTCGTACAGCCGGTGCGCTGCGACGTTGGACTTGAGCACGAAAAGCGACAGTTCGCGAGGCCCGAAGCGCGCGATGCCCCAGGCGGCCATTTCGCGGATCAGGCGCGAGCCGAACCCCTCGCCGCGCCGGCCGGGAGCGACGGCCACGCGCCCGAAATGGCAGCGCTCGATGCGCAGGTAACACTGGCCGAAGGCCGCGAGCGCGCCGTCGTCGGCCACCAGCGAGAAGCTGTCGATGGCATCGACTTTCGCGTCATCCCGGAATTCGGCCGGCGTGAAGGGGAAACGTGCGTCCGGCCCGCCCCAGGTGCGCAGCGCCCGCGCGTCCTGAAACCAGGTCATGAGTTCCGGCAGCCGGGTCGGGTCGAAGCGCCGGAACTCCATGGACGACTCCAGTGGGGCCTGGAGCGCCAGTCTAGCCTCGGGGTCAGTTCTTGTCGGCGGGCGGCTGGACGTATTCGCCGAAGTTCCGGACGAAGTCGTCGAGATTCTTCACCAGCATCTTGCGGTACTGCGCGACGAAGTACTCGATCGTCTCGCCGTAGGCGCCCTTCAGGTCCATGGCGGACTCACGGTTGCTGGCGCTGACCCAGGCGTTGAACCGGGCACAGGCATACATCATCGAAGCGCTGACCTGGCCGCGGGGAACGTCGGCCAGCTGCTCGTTGGCGACGCTCAGGTGCTCCTGGGCACGGTCGTAGAATTCGTGGTCCGCATCCTGCGACAAATCCGTTCTCCTCGGCCTCCATCGGCGACGCGGAGAATACCAGCCTTTTCAAGGCTTTCCAGCGGAAACATGTCGCATAATTCCTACGTCAGCCTGCGTGCAAACGCCCGCGCCACCGGGTCATGGCGGGCCGGATCGTAGCCGTGCTCGCAGTTGGCATTCACGACGCCTGCGAAGTGCATGCCGTAGTACGCGAAGTTGTCCTTGAATGCGTCGAGGAAAGACGGCGGCGGCTGGTCGTAGATCGAGGTGCAGACGACGTATGCGGTCTTGCCGCGCAGCCGGCGCGCCTCGTCCTGCAGTTCCGGCAGGTCGAGGAAGTCCACGATCCGGTCGAAAAAGGCTTTCATGGGCGAGGCGACCGCGTAGCAATAGACCGGCGAGGCAAACAGGATCGGGTCGGCGTCCAGCACTCGCCGAAAGAGCGGCTCGAAGTCGTCGTCGCGGTGGCTGTGCCCGTAGTCGTACGGCGCGATGCTGAGCGCCCCGAGGTCGACCACCTCGATGCCGAGCTCGCCGGCGATGCGATCGATGAAGGCGCCGGTGTTGCCGTTCCGGCGCGCGCTGGCGAAGAGGGCGATGGCGCCGGGCATGCGGGCGCGGGATCAGCGCGCCTTGCGCGCCGGTTTCACGGTCGCCGTCGGATTGCCGATCCGCCGATTCAATGCAACGGCGGCCTTGGTCAGGCGGCGCACGACGGTGAGGCTGAACGCAGTGTCTTCGTGGAGCACGAGTGTCGCCATCTCGTACTTCCCGCCTGGCTTGAGCCGCGGCTCGATCGACCCCAGCCGCTTGCCGCGCCAGAACCCGAACAGCACGCGCCTGGGCTCCGCGCGGATGACGATGGCGGGGCCATTCGCGAAGTAGACGAGGTTGCCCCATTTGATCCGCTCCTCGAACTTCGCGCTCGCGCGCACGACGAAGCGAAGCTGCCGGACGCACTTCGCCTGCCAGCCATCGAGCTTCGCGACGTAGGCCGCGGGGCTCTCGGCGGGCCGCATTCTCCTCATTGCCATGCGCTCACCGGGAGACCGAGTCGTCGATCGACTTCTGCAGGTCGACAAGGCTCTGGGAGCTGACCTGGATGATCCCGCGATGCGGGCGGTCGAGGTCCATGACCATGTACATGAGAAGGACAATGACGCACACCATCAGGTAGGTCGCCCGCGCCGGGCGATTGCCCGCGAGACCCGCCGAGTACCCGATCATTCCGCCGGAAACGATGAAGGCGGCGAACAGCAGGAGCATCACCAGGTGCGGCACGTGCCGCAGCAGTTCGGCCAGGTTGCTGCTGTAGGCGTCGATCATGTCGTTGAGCGACTGCACGTAGAGGCCGGTGGTCGCCGCGTCCGGCGCCTGCTGCGAAACCTCCGCCGCACGCCGCCAGAGCTCGTCCTGCAACTCGAGCACGCGGGCCAGCAGTGCGATTCGTTCCTCTTTCTGGTTCCAGGTCAGCACGCTCATGCGCACACGCACGCCGGTGTAGTCCGCGAACGCGCGTCGCGTGTCGCTACGCGCTGGCTCCGGGAGGAGGTCGGTCCGCAGGAAGGCCGTGCCGATTGCGTTGGCCTCGTTCACGACCGCGAGGCTGCGGCCGTTGTAGCGATCGAGCGCGATCGAAAACGTAAAGCCGAGCAGCAGCGCGAGGATGCCAAGCAGCGAGGTCAGGACCGTCGAGATCTGCGACCGGGACTCGGCGTTCGAGGTCCCCTGGCTACGCCGGCCGACGCGCGAGCCTGCTTCCATGGCGAGGAGCATCAGCGCAAGGAGCGAGAGCGTGATCGTCCAGCTGCTCAGGCCATAGAAGAAGTCATCCATCGACGTGAAACCCGGTGCTCAGGCCGGAGGGGTCGCGAGCTTGAGGCCCACGATGCCGGCGACGATGAGCCCGATGCTGGCGAGGCGCGCCGCGTTTGCGGGTTCCTTGAAGAGAACGATGCCCAGGATGACAGTCCCGACCGCGCCGACGCCGACCCAGACGCTGTAGGCCGTGCCGACCGGGAGTGACTTCATCGCGACGCCGAGCATCCAGACGCTGATGACCATGGCCGCGATGGTTCCCGTCGTCGGCAGGGGCCGCGAGAATCCGTCCGTGTATTTGAGGCCGACGGCCCAGGCAACCTCGAAGAGGCCGGCGATGATGAGCAGTGTCCAGGCCATCGGCGCTCCATCCGGTGTCAAATGTGCACCGACATCTTAGTCTGCGGGCCGGCGCAGTTCGACCTCTCCGAACTGCCAGCCGTCGAACCCCATTTGGGTGGCTGGCACATCGTCGAGCAGGTCGAGCAGTTGCACGCTTACCGCCGGACTCACGGATGAGCGTCGCCAGGTGCCAACGACCGCGAGCGACATCCGGCTGCTGCCGTACGAGACCCTCGAGTGCCTTCAGCGCCCGGTCGGTGCGTTCCGTTTTCTTCAGCAGGTCGCCAGAGAGGTTGTAGTACTCCAGGAACCCGGGGTACGAGTCAATACAACGCTCGAGCTCGTTCTCACCTCTGGCTACTTCGTCCGCCTGATGAATGAGACCGAACGCCGCGAGCATCCGCCCGCTGCTCAGGCTGTGGAAGAAATGGTCCCCTGTGGCCGCTGTTCCTCACGCCGCCGGCGTAGCCGGATCGAGCGCCGCGATTTGAGGACCAGCCGGTACTGGAAGAAGATGGCTCCTTGACCGGCTCTGGATGGAGCCTGAGGAGTACAGCCATGTCCAGCGAAGAATTGCGCAATTACGCCACGATAGTGGCGGCAGTGGTGGCCCTGCTGGTTTTCGCCTTGAACTCGTTTTCGATGTTGAGGAACAGGCGGATAGAGAACCTCGCTCGCTTCAATCAGGTCCATCAACGCCTGTTCGCAGACGGCGGCTTCATCGCGCGGAACCTGGCCGCCATCGAGGCTGGAACCATCGTGCGGGATCCGGATGATGGCGAGATGAATGAGCTCTTCCATCGCATGCTCATCGAGATCGAGCGCCTGGCAATCCTGGCCAACAACAAGGCCGTGCCTCGCCCTACGCAGGTCTACATGTTCGGCTCCTACGCCGCCAAGCTTCGGGACCTGACGACGGAATCGGAGCGTGAAAGCATGTTCTGGGAATTGGCCGTGGGCTACCTGGACGGCTTGGCGAAAGACACCGCCCGTTTCCAGGACCTCTCACCCGTGGAGCGGGAAAGGTTCTGGCGCTGAGTCCTTTGCTGCGGGCCAGGGAACGAATGCCGTTTGCAGGTGCCGCGACCGTCAGCCGAGACCTTCCGCGGCATCCTCCATCCAATCGTACAGCCACTGCGCGGCCGATCGGTCGACGAGGCATTCGAACCGCTCTGAATTCACCCGCCGTAGAACGACCGGAAGCTGCGCGAGCCGCGTGCGTGTGCAGGCGGACTCGCCAAACGACGGCAGCGAGAGATCCAGCCCGCAGCCGCGGGCGAGCAGCGCGGCAGCCTGCGCTCCCTCGATACCGATCGTTACGGAAGCGTCGGAAACATCCGTGACCGCAAACGAGCGCCGGCCGCAGCCGGTGCGGACGGCCGGCAAGAGGTCTGACGCGTCGTGCAGAGCCGATTCGATCAGCCAGGTGTCCGGCGCGATGCGCAGGAACAGCGGGTCTTCGCCCATCCAGGTGTTCATCGCAGTCGGCAGCGCACGCTCCGCGACGCGGAGCGTCGCGACGGTCTTCTGCGAGCGCGCACCGAGCTGCAGGCGCAGGACCGTGCGCAAGGGCAGGATCGAGAGCCGGAGCGTGTCCGAGAACACGCGCCCGCCGGCCGGCAGGCTCGACTTCGCCAGCAGCACTGCAATCGGCTCAGGCATGCAGGCGCTTGCCTTCCGGGTCGAGGAACATCGAAGCCACGACGGTCGCTTCGCCGCTCCGCCCGAAGTCGTGCACGGCGACCGACTGGCCGAGCCGCGCCCGGCCGCCGCGCAGCATCGCGAGCGCAACCGTGCGGCCGAGGGCGGGGGAGTGGGCCGCCGACGTCACCCAGCCGTCGCTGCCCTCGGCGGTGCCGGAGAGCCGCAGGTGCGCGCCCGTCACGAGCAGGCGCTCGTCGGCGGCCGTGAGCCCGACGAGCTGCAGGCGGCCGTCGCGCCGGTTGTCGGGTCGCGTCAGGGAGCGCTTGCCGATGAAGTCGGCCTTCTTATTCGCCGCAATCTCGCCCCAGCCGACATCGGCGGGTGTGGTCGTGCCGTCGGTGTCGGCGCCGACGTGCAAGTAGCCTTTCTCCAGGCGCAGCAGGAGCACCGTCTCGAGGCCGTAGGGCGTCACGCCGAAGTCCGCGCCTGCCTTGATGAGCTCGGACCACAACGTCGCGCCGTAGCGCGCGGGGACGTTGATCTCGTAGCCGAGCTCGCCGGAGAAGCTCACGCGGTACAGGCGCGCCGGCGCACCGGCGAACTTGCCCTGTCTCACGCTCATGTGCGGCATCGAGCGCCAGTCGAAAGCGATGTCGGTCCGGAAGCGCGCGAGGAGTTGGCGTGCGCGCGGTCCCGCGATCGCGTAAGTCGCCCACTGCGTCGTCGCCGCCGCGACGAACACCTCGAGGTCCGGCCATTCGCACTGCCGCCACTCCTCGAGCCAGGCCGCGATGCGCGGGGCAGCGCCGCTGGTCGTCGTGACGAGGAAATGCTCGCGTTCGAGCCGCGCGACCGTGCCGTCGTCGATGACGACGCCGTTCTCGTTGAGCATGAGGCCGTAACGCACGCGGCCTTCCTCGAGCTTGGCGATGCTGTTGACATAGAAGCGGTCGAGGAACTTCGCGGCATCGGGGCCGGTGACCTCGATCTTGCCGAGCGACGAGGCGTCGAAGAGGCCGACGCCGGAGCGCACGGCGGATGCCTCGCGCTGCACGGCCTGTGCCGGCGTCTCGCCCTTGCGCGGGTAGCAGGCCGGGCGCATCCAGCCACCGGCTTCCCACCAGTGCGCACCGAGCGCCACGTGTTCCACGTGCGCGGGCAGCAGCCGGCGCGGCTGGTAGCGTGGGCCGGTCTGCCGGCCGGCGAGGGCGCCGAGTGCCACCGGCATGTACGGCGGGCGAAAGGTCGTGGTGCCGACCTCGGCGACGCCGCGCGCCGTCATCTCCGCGACCGAGAGGATCGCGTTCAGGTTGCTGGTCTTGCCCTGGTCGGCCGCCATGCCGCAGGTCGTGTAGCGCTTCAGGTGCTCGATGTGCTCGAAACCCTCCTGCAGCGCGATTTCGGCGTCGGCGACGGTCACGTCGTGCAGGAAGTCGAGCCACTGGCGGCCCGTGTCGGCATCCGTGACGCGCGGCAGCGTACCGACCTCGTCGGACAGGCGCGCCTCCTGGACGGTGGGGCGAGCGACCAGCACCTCGTCAGGCCGGCCGGCGTGCGCGAGCACCTGCCGCGCGGCGCTCATCGCGTCGGCGAAGGCCGCGTCGAGCGACGCTGAGCCGTTGACCGAGCCGACGGCGAGCAGCGGCGGGCGGGAGTCCCTCGGGTGGAACGCGCGCGAGGCCTCGTCCCAGGCCAGCGGCGCGCGTGCCTGCGACCACAGGTGCACGGCGGGTTGCCAGCCCGACGAGACGCCGAGCGCGTCGCAGGCGACCGTTTCGCCGGAGCTCAGCTGCAGGCGCTCGAGCCGCTTGCGCCCGAGCGCTTTCACGACGCTCGTCGCCGCGCGCACCTCGACGCCCTGGGCGCGCAGCCACTTGGCGAGGTCGGCGGGCGACTCGCTGCGACTGTCGAGGACCCGCTTGACCGGCGCGCCCGCGGCGACCAGGTCGAGCGCCGCGACGTAGGCGGAGTCGTTGTTCGCCGCGAGCACGATCTCACGCCCGGCCGCGACGCCAAAGCGATTCGCATACTGGCGGACCGCGCCCGCGAGCATGATGCCCGGCAGGTCGTTCTGCTCGAAGACCAGCGGCTGCTCGATCGCGCCGGTTGCGAGCAGAGTCTGCTTCGCGTGCACGCGCCAGTAGCGCTGGCGCACGGCGCTCGGCTTGTTGCCGAGGTCCACGCGCTGCACCAGACCCGCCATGCCGTGGTCGTAGAGGCCGAAGCAGGTCGTCGCGGTGAGGAGGGTGACGTTGCGCGACGGCGCGAGTTCGCCCAGCAGGCTCGCGAACCAGACCGTGACGGGCGCGTCGTTGATGAGCGTGTTGGTCGCGAGCAGGCGCCCGCCGCACTCGAAGTCCTGCTCGGCGACGATGACGGTAAGCCCCGCGCGCGCAGCGACCTGGGCGGCGAGCAGGCCTGCCGGCCCGCCGCCGACGACCAGCAGGTCGCAGTGCGCGTTGACGGCGTCGTAACGGGCGGGATCGGGCTCGCGCGGCGGCTTCGCGATACCGGCCGTACGCCGGATGAAGCGCTCCCAGAAATCCCAGGAAGGCCACTTGAAGGTCTTGTTGTAGAAGCCGGCGTGCCAGAGCCCTGCGGTGCGGTCGAGCGTGCGCGCGAGGTCGAAGTTGATGCTCGGCCAGGCATTCTGTGCGCGCACCTCGAGGCCGTCGCGCACGGGAATCATGGTTGCGCGGGCGGAAGGCTCGACGTCCGCACCGCGGCCGAGTGCGACGAGCGCGTTCGGTTCCTCGGGGCCGATCGAGAAGACCCCGCGCGGCCGGTGCAGTTTCATGCCGCGCGCGACCACGGGAATGTCGTTCGCGATGAGCGCGGAGGCGATCGTGTCGCCGGCGAAGGCGGCGAGCTTGCGCCCGTTCCAGCGGAAGTGGATCGCCTGCGAGCGGTCGATGTGCCCGCCCTTGTCGAGTCGAAATCCCATCAGTGCGCGACGCCGGAGGCGGCGCCCTCGTCGACGAGCGCGCCAGTCACGAACCGCTCGAGGCCGAAAGCGCGGATCATCTCGTGAGGCTCGCCGTTGGCGAGCGTCCACGCCATGGTCTCTCCGCCCGCGGGGATCGCCTTGTAGCCGCCTGTGCCCCAGCCGGCGCTGATGAAGAGTCCCTCGACCGGTGTCTTGCCCATGATCGGGCTCGTGTCGGGCGTGATGTCCGCGGTGCCGGCCCACTGGCGCATGACGCGCAGCCGCCCGAGGCACGGGAACAGCTCGAGCGCCGCCTGGACGTTCGCCTCGAAGACCGGCAGGCCGCCCCGCTGCGCGTAGGAACCGAAGGCGTCCGCACCGCCGCCGATGACGACCTCGCCGCGGCCGGTCTGGCTGACGTAAGCGTGGATCGAAGCGGAGACGAGCACGTGGTCGATGATGGGCTTCACCGGCTCGGTCACGAAGGCCTGCAGGCAGGTGCTCTGGATCGGGAGCCTGAGGCCCGCTTTGCGCGCGAGTTCGCTCGCGTGGCCCGCGACCGCCATCAGCACGCGCGGCGCGGCGATCGGCCCTTGCGTCGTCTCGACGCCGCGGACCCGGCCGCCCTCGATCCGGAAGCCGGTGACCTCGCAGCCCTGGACGATGTCGACGCCAAGCGCTCCCGCCGCGCGCGCGAAGCCCCAAACGACTGCGTCGTGGCGCGAGATGCCGCCGCGCCACTGCACGGCTGCGCCTTCCACGGGCAGGCGGCTGTGCAGGTTGAGCATCGGTTCGAGCTTCGCGAGCTCACGTGCGGTGACGATTTCCGCGTCCACGCCGTTCATGCAGATCGCGTTGACGGTGCGGCGGGCGAGCTCCATCTCGTGCGGACTGTGCGCCAGGGAGATCTTGCCGCGCTGGCTGAGCATGATGTTGTAGTTGAGCTCGCGGGAGAGGCCCTCGTAGAGCTGCAGCGAGCGGTCGAAGAACTTCGAGCTCGCGAGATGGTAGTAGTCGGAACGCACCACCTGCGTGTTGCGGCCGGAATTGCCCTGGCCGATCGCGCCGCGCTCGAGCACTGCGACGCTGCGCAGGCCATGCTCCTTCGCGAGGAAGTAGGCGGTCGCGAGGCCGTGGCCGCCGCCGCCGACGATCACGACCTCGTAGGCGTTCTTGACCGTCGGGCGGCGCAGCGCGCGCGCCCACGGCCGCTTGCGGTTGACCGCGTGAAGCGCGAGGGAAAAGAATGAATAGCGCTCGCTCATGGGAAACATGGAATCATAGAGCATGCTCAGGATCGAATGCCCCTTCTGCGGGCTGCGCGACGAGCCGGAATTCACCTATGGCGGCGAGTCGCAGGTGACGCGGCCGGCGGCAGGTGCGGGCGACCCGGAATGGGGCGACTACCTCTTCTACCGCGCGAATGCGAAGGGCGAGCAGGCCGAGCGCTGGTGCCACAGTTTCGGGTGCGGGCAGTGGTTCAACGCGCTGCGCAACACCGCCACCCATGAGGTCCTCGCGACCTGGGCGTTCGGCAGCCCGCGCCCCGGAAAGTAAGACAGGGGACGTTCACTTAGTGGAAAAGGTGAACGTCCCCATCATGCCCCATCATGCGCGCCGCCGCTTTCTTTCGTACATCGCCCGGTCGGCGCGCGCGAGCAGTACGTCGAGAGGCGCCTCCGAGCGGCTCGAAAGCTCCTCGATGCCGACGCTCATTGAGAGCCGCAATGACGGTGCGGTTTCCGCGTTCACTCGCTCGATGGCGGCGGCAAGGCGGGTATTGAGCGCATTCGAGCCGTCGCCCTCGTCGAGCACGGCGAGCACCGCGAACTCGTCGCCGCCGACGCGGGCGACGATGTCGCTTTCGCGGAACACCTGGCTGAGCACCTTCGCGGCGTCGGCAATCATCGCGTCGCCGGCCGCGTGGCCGCGCGTGTCGTTCACTTGCTTGAGCCCGTCGAGGTCGATGAAGACGAGCGCGCACTTCGCGCGCGTGCGGCGCGCCATGCGCAGCGCCTGGTCCGCGAGCACGAGGAAGCCGCGCCTGTTGCGCAGCCCGGTGAGCTCGTCGGTGAGCGCGAGTTGCTCCATCTCGACGCTGAGGCTGCGCAGCGCCCGCTCCGAGCTGCGGTGCCCGCTGACCGCGGCGGCGAGCGTCAGGGCCATCACCGTCGTCAAGCCGATGAAGGCCTGAAGCGAGAGCAGCGACGCGCCGGTCCGCTCGCCGCCGAAGGGACCGTTGCCGGAGGCGGTTGCGGCGATCGCGATCATGGACATCACGCAGATGCCGAGCGCGACGCCGCTCGGACGGAAGCGGAACGCGATCCAGAACAGGCACGGCAGCGGCAGGAAGAGGAGCGGGCTCGCCGGCCCGCTCGCGTCCGCGGGCGCGGCGAACACGACGGCCGTCGACGCCGCGAGCAGCAGGAACGCGGCAGACACCTCGCCGAGCCGCCAGGCCTTGCGCCCAATCTGCAGCGACTGTCGCCAGGTCAGGAAGGCTGGCGCAAAGACCAGGATTCCGATCAGGTCACCGAGCCACCACGTCATCCAGCTCTCGAGGAACTGCGATGGCTCGACGACGCCGGCGATACTCAGTGAGGCGAGTCCCCACGTCGAAGCGATCAGGCAGGCCACAGCGCCGATGCCGGAAAAGGCAAGCGTCGCCGGCCCGGTTTCGAGCAGCTGCGAGACGCCGACGAATCGCCGCAGGGCACCGGCGCAGGCCAGCGACTGCGCGGTGGAGCCGATAGCGATCGAAATCGCCACGAGAATGCTGAGGAACCCGAACTCCGCCTCGGCCGTGGTCAAGGCGACCGCCACGTTGACCAGTACGGAGCCAGCCGCGATGCCGGGCCACACGCGCGGTCCCCACAGAAGGAGGGCGGCGAGCGCGATGCCGGAGGGCGGCCAGACAGCCGTGACGTAACCCGGCGGAATGGCGAGCGAAAGTCCGACGATGCCGGTCAGCATGTAACCGGCGGCGACGATCGCGACACGAACCCAGCGGTCGGTGCCGGGCGATTCCCTGGTCGCGGTCGACTCCATGTCGGCGCGCCTCCTGCTGACGCGAAACACTATCAGACCGGAACGCCGGCTTCCGTCCCCGGCTTCCGGGTTGGCGCCCGTGTCATATAAAGGAATCGCGCGGTCGCCGCGGTCCGGGCGACCTCGCCCGGGTTCCCGGCAGGGTTACGAAGGATCGAGCGGCGAGCTGGGCGCCGATGCGACGGCCGGCTGGCCGTTCAGGAGGTCCTTCCAGTTCAGCTCATGGCCCTTGCGCTTGCCTTTCGGGACGAGCTTCAGCCCCTCCGGCGAGATCGTCAGGGTGTACAGCTCCCCATTCACGGGAAGCTCGCGGCGCAAGGGTTTTTCCAGCTTCGTTGCCATGTTTTTGGACCGCCTCGGTGTCTGTGGGGTGGGCGTGCTGCCCTTGGTATAGCACCCTTGTGCGCGAAGCGGCAAATCGCGGATGTCACTCAAACGGGCGCAGTTGGCCGGTTCCTGCTCCGGCGACCGGTACAATCCGGCCGATGCCCCTTTCCGTCGTGATCCTGGCCGCCGGCCAGGGCAAGCGCATGAAGAGCGAGCTGCCGAAGGTGCTGCAGCCGCTCGCCGGCCGGCCTCTCCTCGCGCACGTCGTGGCGACGGCGCGATCGCTCGGCCCCGCTGCGATCCACGTCGTCCACGGCCACGGCGCCGGTGAAGTCCGCGCGGCGATCGCCGGCGACGACATCCACTGGGCGCTGCAGGCGGAGCAGAAGGGTACCGGCCACGCAGTCGCGCAGGCGATGCCGGGCGTGCCGGACGGGCACGACGTGCTCGTGCTGTACGGCGACGTGCCGCTGATCCGCGCCGCGACGCTGCGCGACCTGGTCGCGCGTTCGGGCCCGAATTCGCTCGCGCTCCTGTCCGCGCGCCTGGCGGATCCCAGGGGCTACGGGCGCGTGGTGCGCGACGCCGCCGGGCGCGTCACGCGCATCGTCGAGGAGCGCGACGCGAGTCCCGAGCTGCGCGCGATCGTCGAGATCAACACCGGCGTGCTTGCGGCTCCCGCGGCGCGGCTGCGCGGCTGGCTCGGCGCGCTCAGGGCCGACAACGTGCAGGGGGAGTATTATCTGACCGACTGCATCGGTGCCGCGGTGCGGGACGGCTGCGCGGTCGAAGCCGTCGTCGCACAGGCGCCCGCGGAGGTGCTCGGGGTGAACGACAAGGTCCAGCTCGCCGAGGCGGAAGCCGCCCACCGCGCGAACCGTGCACAGGAGCTGATGCGCGCCGGCGTCACGGTCGTCGATCCGGCGCGGCTCGACGTGCGCGGCGAAGTCCACTCCGGCCGCGACGTGTTGCTCGACGTCAACGTGATCCTGGAAGGCAAGGTGCGGCTCGGCGACCGCGTGAAAGTCGGCGCCAACTGCGTGCTGCGCGACTGCGAGATCGGCGACGACAGCGAGGTACGCGTCAACAGCCTCGTCGAGGGCGCGGTCGCCGGCAGGCACTGCGTGATCGGCCCCTTCGCGCGCCTGCGTCCCGGCACGCGTCTCGCCGACGGCGTGCACGTCGGCAACTTCGTCGAGGTCAAGAACAGCGAACTCGGCGCCGGCAGCAAGGCGAGCCACCTGACCTATCTCGGCGACACGACGCTCGGCGAGAATGTGAATGTCGGTGCCGGCACGGTGACCTGCAATTTCGACGGCGTGAACAAGCACCGCACGACGATCGGCGACGGCGCCTTCATCGGCTCGGGCACGATGCTCGTGGCGCCGGTGTCGGTCGGCGAGGGCGCGACCATCGGCGCCGGGTCCACGATCACCAAACCCGCGCCCGCGGGTAGGCTCACCGTGGAACGCAGCCGCCAGATGACCGTGGAAAACTGGAAGGGGCCGGAGAAGGCGCCAAAATAGACAGGCAGCGATGAGCTCCGGCTTCACCCTCGAGCCGCGCGACGGCTACCTCTACGTGCAACTCGAGCCGGGTTTTGAGATGACTCCGGACAGCACGGCGGCCGTCTGGACCGCGATCTGCGAGACCTGCCGCGAGCGCGGACTGCGCCGGGCGCTGACCGTCGGCGATGGCGTCACGCGGCGCCTCACTACGAGCGAGGTCTTCGACATTGCGCGCCTTGCAGGCAGCCTCCTGCCCGGGCTGTCGGTAGCCTGCGTCTTCCGGGACTATGTCCCCGACCAGCTGAGCGAGTTCTTCCGCGCCACGGCAATGAGCCGGGGCGTGCGGATGGATTTTCTCGAGGACCTGAACGCGGCTCTCGAATGGCTCGGGGCCGGGAACCGCACCTTGGATTAGAATGTCCGCCTGATGTGCGGCATCGTCGGAGCAGTCGCTGACCGGGACGTCGTCCCGATCCTCATCGAGGGCCTGAAGCGCCTCGAGTACCGCGGTTACGACTCGGCCGGGGTCGCGGTACTGAACGGCAGTTCGCACGTCGAGCGCCTGCGCGCGGTCGGCAAGGTCGCGAAGCTCACCGAGGCGCTCGCCGCGCACCCGACGTCCGGCCACCTCGGCATCGCGCACACGCGCTGGGCCACGCACGGCGTGCCGAACGAGCGCAACGCCCACCCGCTCATCTCGCGTGACGGCGTCGCGATCGTGCACAACGGCATCATCGAGAACCACGAAGAGCTGCGCGCGGAGCTGGAGAAGGCCGGCTACGAATTCAGCTCGGAGACCGACACCGAGGTCATCGGGCACCGGATCCACTTCCATCTCGCCGGCACCCGCGACCTGTTCAAGGCGGTGCAGAAGACGGTCGCGGAGCTGAAGGGCGCTTATGCGCTTGCCGTGATGTGGGGCCAGGACCCGGACTGCCTCGTGCTCGCGCGCGCCGGCTGCCCGCTGCTGATCGGCCTCGGCGAGAAGGAGAACTTCATCGCCTCGGACATTGCGGCGCTGCTGCCCGTGACGCGCACCTTCATGATCCTGGAAGAGGGCGACGTCGCCTGCATCCGCCGCAAGAGCGTCGAGGTCGTGGATGCGGCCGGCAAGCGCGTCGAGCGCAAGCCCTATGTCTCGGAGCAGAGTTCCGAGGCGGCCGAAAAAGGCAAGTACGCGCACTTCATGCTCAAGGAGATCCACGAGCAGCCGCGTGCGGTCGCGCAGACGCTGCAGGAGCGGGTCGCAGGCGGGCGCCTGCTGGCGCAGGCCTTTGGGCCGGCCGCGACCGAGGTCTTCGGGCGCCTCGCATCCGTGCACATCGTGGCCTGCGGCACGAGCTTCCATGCTGGCATCGTCGCGCGCTATTTCATCGAGCAGATCTGCCGCGTGCCCTGCCGTGTCGAGATCGCGAGCGAGTTCCGTTATCGCGACCCGGTCGTGCCGGCGAATTCCCTGTTCGTTTCCATCTCGCAGTCGGGCGAGACGGCGGACACGCTGGCGGCGCTTCGCCTGGCGCGCAAGACCGGCTTCCTGTCGACGCTCGCGATCTGCAACGTGCCGGAAAGCTCGCTGGTGCGCGAATCGGAGCTCACGCTCCTGACGCGCGCGGGACCCGAGATCGGCGTCGCGTCGACCAAGGCGTTCACGACGCAGCTCGTGGCGCTCGGCATGCTGGTCATCGCGATCGGCAAGCACCACGGGTTCACCGCGGATCGCGAGAGATCGCTGGTGCAGCGACTGCTCGAGCTCCCGCACATGCTCGAGCAGACGCTTGCGCTCGACGGCGCGGTGGGCGCGCTCGCGAGGAAGATCGAGCCGAAGCACCACGCGCTCTTCCTCGGACGCGGCGCGATGTTCCCGATCGCGATGGAAGGCGCGTTGAAGCTCAAGGAGATCTCCTACATCCACGCCGAGGCCTACGCAGCGGGCGAGCTCAAGCACGGTCCGCTCGCGCTCGTGGACGCGGACATGCCGGTCATCGCGGTCGCGCCGAACAACGACCTGCTCGAGAAAGTGAAGTCGAACCTGCAGGAAGTCCGCGCGCGCGGCGGGATGCTGTACGTGTTCGCCGACCCGGAATCGGGGATCGAGCCCTCGGACGGCGTCGAGGTGATCACGATGCCGCGGCACGTGAGTTACTTCCAGGCGCCGGCCGTGTACACCGTGCCGCTGCAGCTGCTCGCCTACCATACGGCCGTGCTGAAGGGCACGGACGTCGACCAGCCGCGCAACCTTGCCAAGAGCGTCACCGTGGAATGACGGGGACACGGCCCTTCACTCCATTCGACGCGAGTTTCTACCGCCGCTATTACCGGGACCCCCGCACCCGCGTCGCCTCGCGAGCCGATGCGCTGAAGCTGGGGCGCTTCGTCTGCGGCTATGTCGATTACCTGGGCTTTGGGGTCAGGCGAGTGCTCGACGCCGGTTGCGGGCTCGGCCACCTGCGACCTGCCGTGCGCGAGCGCTTCCCACGCGCGCGGTACGTCGGGCTCGAGACCAGCGAGTACCTCTGCCGCCGTTACGGTTGGGTGCGGGCCGGTGTCGCGGATTACGCGCCGAAGGAGCCTTTCGACCTCGTCATCTGCCACGATGTCCTGCAATACCTCGACGACGACCGCGCCGCGTCCAGGGCGCTGGCGAACCTCGGCCGGTTGTGCCGCGGCGCGCTCTATTTCAGCGTCCTCACCGCCGGGGATTGGCGCCGGAATGCCGACCGCTCGCGCACCGATTCCAGCGTCCGGTTGCGCCCGGCCGCCTGGTACCGGGCCCGGCTGCTGCGCCATTTCCGGCCGGTCGGCGGGGGGCTGCTGGTGCGCCGCGGCCTCGAGCCCCTCTTGTGGGATCTCGAACGCCCGTGGAGCCCCTGACGGAGGGGTCAGACCCCTTCAATTCCGGGTAGAATCTGCGCCGGATTTCGGGGTCCCGGTGCGGACCTGCAACCTGGGGAGAAATCGACGATGTCGATCCTGATGAATTCGGGCCTGCGTGCCCTCGGCGCCGCCTCCGTGGCGGCATTCGCGCTCGTCGCTTGCGGCGGTTCCGGCAGCGCCAACGATTCGCTGCCGCTGATCCGCGCCAACCTGACGGTCAAGGCCGTGTCGCAGGGTGGGGTGTGCGAGAGCATCCCGGTGCGTGTGACGCCGAAGGAGCTGCGCGGCCAGGCCAACAAGTACGCGAACAACCGCATGATGGTGACCGAAGTCACGGTGACCGGCCCGACCGACGAGGCCGGCGCTCCCATGTGCAACGGCTCGGCCCCGACGCTGCCACTCGCCCCGGGCGACTGGGAGTTCAGCGCGCCGCTCGCCTCCGGCACGACCACCTGCGTGCGCGACATCCAGGCGACGGGTGATCTCGAGATCCGCTTCGTCGACGGCGCCACCGGCTGCGGCGGCCCCGAGGCGGCCATGGCTCCGATCGACCCGCTTGCGCCGCCGGTCGACGGCGAAGTGCCGGCCGACGGTTCTGCACCGGCCGAGCCCGCGACGGGCTGAGATCGGCGCCTGACCTCACAGGGGGCCGGCACGGGCAACCGTGCCGGCTTTCTTATTCTTGCGAAACCCGATTCCCTTCTACGTGCCGCCGCTGCTCAGCCTTTACGGGCGAGTTGCGCCCAACAAGGCAGCCCGCCTCGTCGCCGACCTGATTGCGCGCCCGCGCGGTCGCAACCCGACCCAGCCCTGGGAACTCGCGGCCGGCACCGTCGGCCGCGAGGTCGAATTGCGTACCGGCCTGCACGCGCGCAGCTGGGGAGAGAACGGGCCGCTGGTGCTCGCGCTGCACGGCTGGCGCGGGCGCACGACCCAGTTCCGGCCGCTCGCCGCCAAATTCCTCGAGCGCGGCATGCGGACATTGGCGCTCGAGCTGCCCGGCCACGGCGTTTCCGTCGGCGACAGCGCAACGCCGCGCCAGATCGGCGAGCTGATCGTCGAGGTCGAACGCCTCGTCGGACCGGTACACGCCGCGATCGGGCATTCCTTCGGCGGCGCGGCGCTCGGCGCCGGCCTCGTCTATGGCTTTCGCCCGAAGCGGATCGTGATCGTCTCGAGCCCGACGCGCGTCAGCCGCATCCCGCTCCTGCTCGCGAAGACCGCGGGACTGCCCCCGCCCGCGATGAAGGCTTTCGTGAAGATCCTGGACGCCGAAGCCGGTCGACCCATGATTGAGCTCGATCTCGTCTCGACAGCGCCGCGCTCCGGCATCCCCGGCTTCCTGATCCACGACCTGCAGGATGCGGTCATCCCCTACGCCGAGGCCGAGGCGCTCGCGAACGCCTGGCCGGGCCTCAAGTTCATGACGACCTCCGGCAAGGGGCACCGCGACATCCTGTCGACGCCCGAGGTCATGAAAGCGATCTTCGATTTCGTCGTTCCCGCCGCTTCGCCGGCTTTGTAGGCGGCATCGACCGCCGCCGGGCGGTTTGGCAGGATCGCGGCATGAAACGTGGAGCCATCACGGCAACGATCGCGGCAGCGGCGTCGCTGACGGCCTGCCTCGGCGACGACGACGGCCCTCCGGTGCCGGAGATGCCGATGTTCTTCCAGCTCGACGCCGCGGCAACTGCCGAACAGGGCGGCCTCGACGTCGACTGCTCGCTCGAGTTCATCGTCGAGATCACCGGCGAGGTCTCGCGCACGCGCGAGGTCGTCGAGTACGTCGCGACCATGGGCGGCGAAGCGGTCCGGAACCTGCTGCGCGAGGACGGCAGCGGCGTCGTGCTCTCGGCCTTCGCGCACTACCCGAACCTGCAGGTGCTGCACATCCTGCCGGACCGCGTGCAGCTCGTGTCGCTCGACTTCCCGCCCGACGCCCCCTCGACCGGCTCGCGCTTCTGGGACGAGCTGCGTTTCTTCGACGGCACCATCGACCAGGACGGCATGATCACGGGCGAGTGGCTGTGCGCGCCGCTCGACGTGGATCAGGGCGGCATCAACGACGACACGGTGTTCGCGCATGGGGCCTGGACGACGACGGAGCTCGATCCCGAGGGCGGCTAATCGTTCGCGGTTGCCGTGACCGCCATCTCCGGCGCGATCGTCACCTGCAACCGGCCGTACGGCGAGGCCGGCAGCGCGCTCTCGCCGCTGCGTTCCATCCACGCAAGCGCCGACAGTGACAGGACGTCACCCTCGCGATCGTCGGGCGGCGACTGGCCGAGCATCGCGGCCGGGGTGAATACCACGAGGTACTTGCCCTTCTGGTCGGCCGGATCGATGCCGACGGACACTGCGAGTCCGGACTTTCCGTCCACGGTGGCGAGTGAGGGCTCGAGGCGCAGGCTATCGAGGCCGGACATGTGCACGACGATGTACGTTTCGTCGAGTAGTGCGACCACCGGATAGAAGACTCCCGATTCGTCGTCGGCTTTCGGGTCGACCAGGCTCTTCACGCGCACGCGATAGCGCGAGGCAAGCTCAGGCAGCTTGAAGGCAACGAAAGGCGAGACGCCGCTCTGGAAGTCGAACACCGGGCTCTCGCTGTCGATGACGGCATCCACGTGGCCCTGTTTCGGCAACGCGACGAAATCGAATCCGGACGGATCGTCGCAGCAGGGCGTCGCTTTGGCGTAGGTCGCGAGGCGCGCGGACGTCGCGGCCGGGTAGGATGGTGTGGAAGTAGCCGCGCAGCCTGCGAGTGCAATGCCGGCGATTATTCCGAGGACGTCGATTGAATTCCGCATCGAATGTGCAGGCTAGCACGAATGCCGCTTCGGTCGCCGTGATCGGCGCCGGGCTTGCGGGCATCGCCTGCGCCCGCGCGCTCGGCGTGGCCGGCGTGCACGTACGCGTGTTCGAGTCGCAGCGAGCGCCGGGCGGGCGGCTTGCCACGCGGCGCTTCGCGGCCGCGAGTTTCGACCACGGTGCGCAATACCTGACGGCGTCCGACCCGGCATTCGCCGACGTCCTGCGGCGCGCCGAAAAGGCGGGAGCTGCTGCCTGCTGGAAGCCGGACTGGCCACAGCACGATGGTGACGAGGCGCTCTGGGTCGGCGCACCCGCGATGGCGGCACTGCCGCGACGGCTTGCCGCGCGGCTCGATGTCGAGTACGGGGCGCGAATCCTGCGCATCGAGCGCGGGCGTGGCGGCTGGGCGCTGCTCGACGATCGCGGGTCGGCACACACCGACTTCGGCGCGGTCGTGATCGCGTTGCCGGCGCCGGCCGCGGCCGAACTCGCCGCCGGCCGCACGCCGCTCGCAGCGCGCGTGCGGCTGGTGCCGATGGCTCCGTGCTGGGCCGTGATGGTCGCCTTCGACGCGCGGCTCGCCGGGGTCGCCGATGCCGGTTTCGCCGGCGACCCGGTGCTCGCCTGGTTTGCGCGCAACGGCAGCAAGCCCGGCCGCGATTCGCTCGAGGCCTGGGTGCTGCACGCGTCGCCCGCCTGGTCGCGCGTCGAGTTCGACCAGTCGCCGGAGCAGGTTCAGCAGGCGCTGCTCGACCGGTTCGCGACATTCGCAGGGCGGGCGCTGCCGCGCGCGCTGGTCGCCGACGCTCACCGCTGGCGGCACGCGCGCGTCGAAGCGCCGCTCGGCGAGATGTACCTCCTCGACCGCGAGGCGGGCATCGGCTTTTGCGGGGACTGGTGCCTCGAGGCGCGCGCCGAGGCCGCGTGGCGCTCGGGGCTGGCGCTCGGCGCGGAACTCGCGCGGGCGCGGCAGTTGCCCGCGTCCGGTAAGATACGCGGCAGCCGATGAGCCGCTTCCATCACGCGTCGTTCCTGGCCGCCGTACCCGCGCTTCTCCTGGCTGCGTGCGCGGGCGATGCGCCGGCCCGACCGGAGCCCGAGACCATGCCGAAGTCAGCGCCGGTACCGCCGATTGCCGCCGTCCGGCCGCACGTCGTCGCCTCGCCGAACGGCGACCGCAACGACGAGTACTACTGGCTGCGCGACGACACGCGTTCGGACCCTTCGGTCATCGGTTACCTCGAAGCCGAAAACGCCTACAAGGCGGCGATGACCGCGCACACTCAGGCGCTCGAGGACAAGGTCTATGGCGAGATTGTCGGGCGCATCAAGCAGGACGACTCGACGGTCCCGTATCGCCTGCGCGGCCACTGGTACTACACGCGCTACGTGACCGGCGGGGAGTACCCGGTCTACGCGCGCAAGGCCGGCACGCTCGACGCGCCCGAGCAGGTCATGCTCGACGTCAACGCGATGGCCGAGGGGCACGGCTTCTTCCAGGTCGGCGCGGCGGCGGTCTCGCCCGACAATCGGCTGCTCGCCTGGGCCGAGGACGCGGTCGGGCGCCGGCAATATACGCTCCGTTTCAAGGACCTCGAGACCGGCGAAATACTGCCGGGCGCCATCCCGAACGCGGAACCGTACCTCGCCTGGACCGCGGACAGCCGCAGCGTCCTTTACCTGGAGAAGCACCCGGAGACGCTGCTTGGTTTTCGCGTGCGCCGCCACGTGCTCGCCACCGACGCTGCGACGGACGCACTGGTCTACGAGCAGGAGGACGAGAGCTTCTACACCGCCGTCACGGCCACCAAGGACGAGCGCTACATCCTGATCGTCTCGCAGAGCACCGTCTCGACCGAATACCGCTACGCGCGCGCCGACGACCCGGCGCTCGAGTTTCATGTGTTCCTGCCGCGCGAGCGCGACCACGAGTACCACGTCGAGCATCTCGACGGTCGCTGGTTCATCCGCACCAACTGGAATGCGCCGAACTTCCGCCTGATGGAGGTGAACGTCGGTGAGGAGGGTGACCGGTCGAAGTGGCGCGAGGTGCTGCCGCACCGCGACGACGCCTTCGTGCACGGCTTCGACGTGTTCCAGACCTTCCTCGCGATCGAGGAGCGCTCCGGCGCGATGCGCAAGATCCGCATCCGGCCGCTGGACGGCGGCAAGGACTTCTTCGTCGCGGCGGACGAACCGGCCTACACGGCGAGCCTGGACCAGAACGCGGAGCTCGACACGCAGGTCGTGCGCTACGAGTACACCTCGCTCACGACGCCGTCGACGATCTACGACTACGACATCCAGACCGGCGAGCGCCAGCTCATGAAGCGCACGCCGGTCCTCGGCGACTTCGACCCCGCGCACTACCGCACCGAACTCGTATGGGCGGATGCGCGCGATGGCGCGAAGGTGCCGGTTTCGCTCGTCTACCGGGCCGGGTTCAGGAAGGACGGCACGGCGCCGATGCTGCAATACGCCTACGGTTCTTACGGCGCGACCATGGACCCGGCGTTCTCCATCTCGCGCCTGTCGCTGCTCGACCGTGGCTTCGTCTACGCCCTCGCGCACGTGCGCGGCGGCCAGGAGATGGGCCGGCGCTGGTACGAAGACGGCAAGCTCCTCCACAAGCGCAACACCTTCAACGATTTCATCGACGTCACGCGCTTCCTCGTGAAGGAAGGCTATGCCGACCCGAAGCGTGTCTCGGCGATGGGCGGCAGCGCCGGCGGGCTGCTGGCGGGCGCGGTCTCCAACCTGGCGGGTGCGGACTACCGCGCGATCGTCGCGCAGGTGCCGTTCGTGGACGTGGTCACGACGATGCTCGACGAAAGCATCCCGCTCACGACCAACGAGTTCGACGAGTGGGGCGACCCGAAGAAGAAGGAGTACTACGACTACATGCTGTCGTACTCGCCGTACGACAACGTCGAGCGGAAGGATTACCCCGCGATGCTGGTGACGACCGGCCTGCACGACAGCCAGGTGCAGTACTGGGAGCCGGCGAAGTGGGTGGCGCGCCTGCGTACGCACAAGACGGACTCGAATCCGCTGTTGTATCGCACGACGATGGAGGCGGGCCACGGCGGCAAATCCGGGCGCTTCCAGCGCTTCCGCGACATCGCCGAGGAGTACGCTTTCATCCTCGACCAGTCCGGGATCGGGGAGTAACGCGGTGACGCCGCCGGGCGCGGGCGCGGCCTCGCCCGCGGCGCAGCTACTCTCGCGCGCGGTGGACGTCCGGCCGGCGGAGGTGCCGGGACTCCTGGCGGCGTTCGCGTATCACTTCCTGCTGTTCACGGCCTACTACATCCTGCGCCCGATCCGCGACAGCATGGGCGTCGCGGGCGGCGTCGAGAACCTCGACGACCTGTTCGGCTGGACGCTGCTCGGCATGCTGATCGCGGTGCCGCTGTTCGGCTGGATCAGCGGTCGCTTCAGGCGGGCCGTGTTCCTGCCGTGGACTTACCTGTTCTTCGTCGTGCAGCTCGTGGCGTTCTGGGCGGTGTTCACGGCGAGCGAGCACATTGCCGTGACTGCGCGCGTTTTCTTCGTGTGGGTCAGCATCTTCAACCTGTTCGTGATCGCGGTGTTCTGGAGCTTCATGGCCGACCTGTTCGACAAGGAACAGGGCAAGCGGCTGTTCGCCTTCATCACGGCAGGCGCGAGCGTCGGCGCGATGACGGGCTCCGGCATCACGGCGTTCCTCGCGAAGTCCGTGGGCGAGGCGAACCTCCTGCTGGTGTCAGCCGCGCTCCTCGCCTCGACGCTGTTCCTGATGCATTACCTGTTCGGCTGGAGCGCGGCGCAGGGCGCCCGCGGGGAGCGCATCGAGGAGCGGCCGATGGGCGGCAACCCGTTCGCGGGCCTGAAGCTCGTGCTGACCACGCCGTATCTCGGCGGCATCGCGGCCTTCGTGTTCCTGATGGCGGCCGTGAACACGTTTCTTTACCTGCAGCAGGCCGACCTGCTCGGCATCCACTTCCCGGACGGCGACGCGCGCACGGCGTTCCTCGGGCGCATCGAGCTCACGATGAGCGTGATCACGCTGGCTCTGCAGGTCTTCGCCGTGGGGCGGCTCACGAGGCGCGCGGGCGTCGCGGCGATGATCGTGGTCGTGCCGCTGTTCGTCATGGCCGGTTTCCTGCTGATAGCGGCCTCGCCGACGCTGATGACCCTGGTCGGCGTCTTCATCGCGCGTCGCGTCGGCCAGTACGCGATCGTGCGGCCCTGCCGCGAGATGCTCTACACGAGCGTCGACCGCGAATCGAAGTACAAGGCCAAGAACGTCAACGACACGCTCGTGTACCGCACCAGCGACTACGTGGTTGCGAAGGCGTACGACGCGATCGTCGCGAGCTGGTCGGCTACGCTGTCGGGCGTCGCGCTGGTCGGCGCTGGCGTCGCGGCGTCGTGGGCGGTCGTCGCCTACCTGCTCGGCCGCGCGCACGAGCGTAGATAAGGAGGGGTCAGACCCCTTGATCCGTTGGATCCCATCGGACGGGGAGACGTCGAACTTGGATCAAGGGGTCTGACCCCTTCGCGACTCCTTCGCCGCCTTCTAGTCGGCGGCGAGGCGGAAGCGCAGGCGCGCTTCGACGCGCTGCTCGGCAACACGCGGCTCGTAGCGCCAGCGCCTGACGGCGCTGATTGCCGCGATGTCAAAGGTGCCCGCCGGTTCCGCCGAACGCACGACGATGTCGCGCGTGCTGCCGTCGTTGGTCACCGTGAACTCGAGGTCGACCCAGCCTTCGGTGCCGCGCTCGCGGGCACGGTCCGGGTAGGCGGGCGCGGCGAAGGACGTTCGGCGCAGCTGGCTCTCCGGCACGACCTTGGGCACCGGTGCCGAAATCGGCGCCGTTCGCGCGACGCGCGCCGCCATGATCGTCGATGAGAGGTCAGCGACCTCGGCGGACGGCCCGCCGGCATTGACGGCCGCGGTCGCGAAGGTCTCCGCGCGGTCGAAGTTGCCCGCGGCGAGCGCCGCGCGGGACTCCGTGATCGCGCGCGCGGCGAGCAGGGACCCAGTGTCCGCGAGGCCCTCGAACTGGGGGTCGGCGGCGCGCAGCATATCGAGGTAGTGCAGCGCGGAGTCGCCGTTCGGCTCCACCAGCTGGCCCTGGGCGATGCGCTGGTTCGCGACCACCAGCAGGCGCGCGCGGTCGGCGCGCTCGTTGCCGATGCGTGCGGCGTCGATGTCGGCGCGCATGGTAGCGATTACCGTGCGGTCGATATCGAGCTCGATCGCGTTCTGCAGCCAGCGGTTCGCCTCCTCGATGCGGCCCTCACGGAGCGCCTTCTGTGCGTTGCTCTGGAACAGGATGCCGAGCTGGCTGATGGCGTCGACGACTTCCGGGTCTGACGGAGCGAGCTGCCGCGCGTTGATCAGGTAGCCGAGCGCGCCGTCGCGGCCGACCAGCTGCTTGCTGCGCATGCGATCCCTCGCAAGCTGCAGGAAAGCCTGCACTCGAACCGAGGGCATCTCCGACGTCCCCGCAGGCAATTCGAGCGGGCGGCCCATCGTGTCGACCGCCGGGACCGGCTTGCCGGATTTCGCGGAAATTGCCCGCTCGCGCTCGAGCTGGCTCACGAAGAAAGGCAGGCGCGAGTGGTCCGGGCGCACGGACCTCAGCGCGTCAACCGCGCCCGCGAGGCGCGTGACGTCCTGCTCCATCAACGCGCGTTCGGCAAGGACCACGAGCTCATCGGCGACGCTCTCGAGTCCGCGCCGCGCCACGACGTTGCCCGGGTCGCGCGTGAGCACGGCGCGGTACAGCTCGAGCGCGTTCTGGCCCGGCGGTTCTATGAGGGCGCCCTGGGAGAGTGCCAAGCCGGCGGAGTCCAGCATCTTCTGCAGCCGCGCTTCCTCGCTGGCGTCCGGCTTCGTGTCGGCGGGTTTCGCCGCGACGGGCGCCGTGGCGCTGCCGGGGGAAGACTCGCGATTCCACGGCTCCCAGGCGGCGATGCCCCAGGCGATCAGCGCGATCGGGACGAGCAACAGGCTTCGGCGGCCCCAGCGACGCAGGAAACCGTCGTCGAGCGCGAGTTTGAAGGGAGGCGACAGGGCGGGCACTTCGGCGGTGCCGCCGAACAACGGGTTCCTGTGCTTCGGCGGCAGCGTCGCGGTGAGGTCGGTTCCGTTCGCGCGCCGCTGGGTCGCATCCACGAAGTTGCGGATGCGTTCCGCCGAAGCGGGCTTGTGCAGGAAGCGGAAGATGGTCCCCTCGGACACGAGCGGCGCGAGCTCGTGCTCGTCGTCGCGCCGGCCCGCGACGATGATCGCGAGGTCCGGGAACTGCTGGTGTACCTGGGTGACCAGCGCCTTGGTGTTGTGGTCGGCGAGCGCGGCGTCGATCATCAGCACCGCGTTGCCGGACGCGACCATCAGGTCGGCCGCATGCGTCACGTCGTCGGCCCGCCACACGCGGTGGACTCCCGCGACTGCTTCGCGCAGGAGATCGATCAGCGCCGGGTCGGCGGACAGCACGACGACGTTCGCGCCGTGCGGGCGCGCGCCGGGCTGCTGCAATGCCGGATGCGTCCCGCTTGCACTGGTACTCGCGAGCGCGGCGTGCGTGCCCGATGCGTTCGTGAGCGTCGCGTGGGTCCCGGTTGCGCTGCTGAGCGCCGCCTGCGTGTCCGTCGCAGCGGTCGCTGCCGCGGGCACTGCGGCCACGGTCCGGACCGCCGGCGCCGGGCTCTTCTCGCGCCCTTCGCCTTCTTCCGGTGCGTCGTCGCCCGGCAGGATGTCGGTGTAATCGATGTTCACTCGGCTCTCGCGATCCGCGCAAAAAGACGTCGGCAAGGCCTCCGGGTGCCCATGACCGACCGGTGCGTCAATCGTTGACAAAATCGGTCGTGGCGAACGAGACACAGGTCGCGTTTCCGGGAGACGTCGCCTCGCGGGGTTCCAAAACCCCCTACCGCCCCGCCACTTGCGGAAAAGCCTCCCCAGGCTGTCCACAGGCCTTCCCTGGCCGTTGCCGCCACGCCACACCGTTGCCGGATTTTTCGACTTTCACCGAATTATGTGAATCTCGACAGCGGGCGCGAGCCCTCGGTAAGGTGGCCCGACCCTGCCTCCGACGGGGGCTGAGACGGGAGTGGCGGCCATCACGCGACAAGTCACGTTCGTATCGAACCTGCCGGCCGAGAACTACCACCAGCTCGAGGTGTTGCTGTTCTTCAACGGCCGCCAGCACCGCGTACGCAAGGGCATCGAAATCGCCATTGACCGCTACGGCGCGCCGGAGATCGTCAGCGAAGGCAAGACGCTGCGCGTGCAGGTGGGCGGCGAAACCCACGCGCAATGCCTGTTCGCCGTCGAGCACGAGGGCAAGGAATCGCGCCCGGTCGGCGTGGTTCTTTACGTGCGCGACAGCTTCGAGCGCATCACCGTGCTGCACCTCGTGGTCGCCGAGGCGTACGCCGTCGGCGGCCCGCGCGCCGGCTACAACCTGGCCCTGCGCCTGGTCCAGGCGGTCAAGCGCGTCGCGCGCCGCACGACCGGCATCCGCCACGTCGAGTTGCTCTATTCGCAGGAAAGGCTGCGCGCCGCTTTCGCCTGATTCGCGACGGCTGGTGCAAACCTTCGGTTGTCAGGCCGGCGCCCCGGAAACGCCGCCGGTGAGAACCATGCGCATCGCCGACTCGACCGGGATGTCGAGAGGCACGACATTCGAGCGCGGCACCAGCGCCGTGTAGCCGCCGATCTGGTAGCTCATCGGGAAGTAAATGGCGATGAGTCCTTCCTGCTCGCCGACGATGCCGAGCTCCGCCGCGTCGTCCTGCGTCACGAAGCCGATCACCTGCGCTTCGCCGAAGCGTGCGAGCACGACGCGCCGCAGGTCCCGTCCCTTGCCACCGGCCGGGATCAGCTTCACGAAGTCGCGGGTCGCCCCGTAGATCGTCTTCACCACCGGGATGCGGTCGAGGAAACGCTCCCAGGAAGCGAGAGCGCTCTGCACCAGCAGGGCATTGAAAAGGGTCCCCGCGGCGAGCAGCAGCACCAGCGCAGCCGCGATGCCCATGCCCGGCAGGTAGTGCTCCGGCGGTACGACCAGCAGGATCGCCCGCTGCAGGAGGGCCTCGGTGGAACTGCCGATCCACCACAGGAGCCAGACCGTGAAGCCGATGGGGAGCACGACGACCAGGCCTCGAACCAGCGCGGTACGGAGCTTGCGGAACATGGATGCCTCCTTTGGAAGGCGCATCATAGCGAGCCCGCAAGCACCGCCCTTGGCGCTATCATCCGCACGGGGGGCCGCAACAACATCGTCGCAAGGAGAAGGCCATGACCGTCGCGAAAGTCAGCGAGATCACCTCGACGTCCTCGAAGAGTTTCGGGGATGCGATCGACAGGGGCATCAAGCGTGCGAGCAAGACGCTCAAGAACGTCACCAGCGCCTGGATCGCCGACCAGGAGGTCGAGGTCACGAAAGGCAAAGTGACCGAATACCGCGTGCGCATGCGCGTCACTTTCGTGCTCGAGGACTGAACGGTGCGCCGGCTGCCGGCCGCGCTGCTCGCGGCGTCGCTCGCCTTCGCGGCTGCGGCCGCCGGCCCGGAGACGATCGAGCCCCAGGTCCTCAATGAGCGAATCGCCTGGTCCGATCGCTCGCTGGTCGTGCTCGACGTGCGCACGCCCGAGGAATTCTCGGCGGGCCACGTACCAGGCGCGATCAACATCCCGCACACCGAGCTCGCGGAGCGCATCGCGGAGCTCCAGGGTGCGCGCGACAGCGACATCGTCGTGTACTGCCGGACCGGCCGGCGCACCGACGAGGCGCTCGGCGTGCTGCAGAAGTCCGGCTTCACGCGGCTGTTGCACCTGCAGGGCGACTACACGCGCTGGAGCGAGGAGCATCGCCCGGTCGTGAAGGACGAATGACGTACCGCATCCTGGCGGATGCGGTCCTCGTCCTGCACCTCGCGTTCATCGTTTTCGCGTTGCTGGGCGGGTTCCTGGTGCTGCGCTGGCCGCGGGTCGCCTGGGCGCACCTTCCGGCGGTTGCGTGGGGTGTGACCGTCGCTTCGATTGGCGGCGTGTGCCCGCTGACGCCGCTCGAGAAGCACCTGCGCGTGCTGGCCGGCGAGGTGCCGTACCGCGGTGACTTCATCTCGCACTACATCACAACGCTGATCTATCCCGCCGGGCTGACGCGCGAGATGCAGGCCGCGCTCGCCGCCTTCCTGCTCGTGTGCAACGTCGCGGTTTACGTCCGCATCTGGAGGGGTCAGACCCCTTGATGCGTGAACCAAGGCAGGTTCGTGGATGCAAGCAACTATCAAGGGGTCAGACCCCTCCGATCAGAGTTCCTGCGCGGCGACCACCACGCAGCCCGGCCCGCCGTGCACGCCGAGCGCGGTTCCGAGCGGGATGACCGGCAGGAATTCCGCGCGCGGCAGCCGCGCGGCGAGGGCCTCGCGCACCTCTGCGGCGCCCTCGGGAACATTCGCGTGCGCGATGCCGATGCGCCAGCGCCGCGCCGGATCGAGCCGGCGGCGCAGCAGCTTGCCGTAGCGCCGGTACGGATTGCCGCGCCCGAACAGCACGCCGCCGATTCCGAGGCTGCCGTTCGGCCGCACTTCGAGCACCGGCACGAGCCGGAGCGCATCCGCGATCGGCTTGATCCACGCCGGCACCCGCCCGCCGCGCACCGCGAACTCGAGCGTGACGAGGCAGCCCCAGGTGCGGGTGCGCGGCCCGGCGGCGATGGCGGCCGCGCGAACGGCATCGGCATCGGCGCCCTCGGCCGCGGCCTCCGCCGCGCGCATTGCGACCAGCCCCTGGCCGAGCGCGGCCGTGCCGGAGTCGTGGGTCAGGATCCGCGCCCGCGTGCGCGCGCGCGAGGCTGCGGTCTCCGCGCTCTGGAACGTGCCGGACACGCGGGCCATGAGGCCGACGTATACGACGGCGTCGTAATGCGAGCCGAGGAATTCGAACGCCCGCCGGAAATCTCCCGGCGGTGGCTGGGAGGTCTTCGGGTGCACGGGGCTTGCCGCCAGCATGCGGAAGAACTCCTCGGACGACAGCCCGACCTTGTCGAGATAGCTCTGTGTCCCGAAATGCACGCGCACCGGCACGACGTGGATGTCGAGCGCCTCCAGCACCGTTTCCGGCAGGTCCGCGGCCGAATCCGTGACCACCGCGACGCGCCGTCGCGCGGCGTGGTGCGCCATCTCCTGCTGCCGCTGCATGTCGTCGGCTTTCTCGCCGGCCACCGCCCCGAACTGCGCAGCGAGTTCGAACAGCCGCGCCGGCTCGTTGGTGTGCAGGTGCAGCCGAACCTTGCTCTGGCTGCCCGCGACCACGAGGCTGGAGCCGAGCCCGGCGGCCTGCTCGCGGAGCTTGCGACGGTCGATCCCCGCGCCCGTGATCGTGCATTCCGTGCACCAGCGGTGCTCGAGGTCGACCTGCGTGCCGGCGGTCGCCTCGTCGTCGGACAGGAGCTGGATCGAAGCATCGACGGCAGGCGCGACGCCGGTCTCGAGATACTCCGTCATGCCGGTGACGAGCTCGACGAAGCCAAGGGCGCCGGCGTCCACCACGTCCGCGCGCCGCAGCACCTCGAGCTTCGCGGGCGTCGCGTCGAGCGACGCGCGGGCGGCGCCCAGGGCCTCGCGGAACTGCGCCGGGATCGCGGCGACGCCGCGTGCCGCCGCGGCCTGCGCCGCGCTCGCGAAGTCCGCGATGACCGTGAGGATCGTGCCTTCGCGCGGGTCGGCGAGCGATTCGCGCGCATAGTCGGCGCCGGCCGCCAGCGCGTCTCCGAGCGTTCCGGTGCCGAGCGTCGGGGCGGTTGCCGCGCGGTCGCCGACGCCGAGCAGGAACTGCGCGAGGATCGCGCCCGAGTTTCCGCGCGCGCCGTCGAGCGCCGCGTCCGCGACGCGCGTGAGCAGCTGGCCCGCGTGCGTCTCGGGTGCCTTGCGCAGCGCGACCAGCACCGCCTGCAGCGTGAGCGCGAGGTTCGTGCCCGTGTCGCCGTCCGGCACGGGGAACACGTTGATCTTGTTGATCACTTCCTCGCGCGCGATGAGGCGATGGATTCCCGTGCGCAACGCCGCCGCGAGCCCGACGCCGCCGAGCGCCTCGGTTGGCAGGGCGACCGCGTTCATGGGCGCCGCGGCTACAGCCGCGGCAGCAGGAACCGCCGCCCGCGGTAGGAGAGCAGGGCGCCGTCCGGCGTGATGTCCTCGACCAGCGGCCCCTCGGCGAGGCGCGCGCCGCGCGTGTAACGGTGCCCGTTGATGAAGACCGCGCGCTTTGCGGGATCGGCAGCGTAGATGTGCAGGTCCACCGTGAGTTCCGGCAGTCCGGTCGCCGCGGCAATCGCCGCGAAATCGTCACTGGCCGTCGCGACGCCCGGGTCGGTACCGGTGTCCGCGTCCGCCCTCGGCAGCAGCGTCGGGTCCGGCGCGTCGGGCGCCTGGGTCAGCGGCGGCTCGTAGTACACCGCGGGCGGCTCCGACTCGTACGTGTCGGCCGCAAGCGACTCCGACTCGAGCGGACTCGGCCGAGCGCTCGGCTGCTGCGCCGCCGGCGCAGCCGCCGGCGGCGCCGCGGCGCTCGTTGCGACAGGCGCCGCAGCGGGGGGCTGCGCCGCCACATCGTCGCGCAACATGAAGTACAGCACCACGGCCAGGTTGACGGCGAGCAGGAAACCGATCACGACCAGCGCGACCGGCAGGCGACGGTCCTCGCGCGCGACCGGAAACTCCGCCATGCTCGGCCCGCTCTGGCGCTGCCGCTCGATCTCCGACTTGCGGAGCGCATCGAGGATGAAGCTCATGCGCCCGCCTGCGGCGCTTCGTGCGAGAGCGTCGGCGCGCCCGGCACGCCGAGTGCCGAGTCGAGCACGAGTTGCGTCTGCAGCCCCGCGACGCCGTCGACGGCCAGCCGACGGCTGCGCTGGAAATCCTCGACGAGGCGCTGCAGGCCGGCATCGAAGTAGTCGCCCGGTTGCGGGTTCGGCACGCCAGAGAGCTGTTCGAGGCCCTGGCGCAGCCAGCGCACGTCGTCGCCGCGCATGCCTGCGCGCAGCGGCCGCAGCAGCGCCGTATTCTGCGGTCGCCACAGCACCAGGAACTCGCCGAACCAGTAGTCGGCAAGCTCCGCGATCGGCACCTCGGACTCGCCGCCGCCGACCATCAGCTTTGCGTCGGAACCGTCGAGCTCGGACAGCACCACCTGGTGCGCGGCGCCCTGCGCGTCCACGAGCGAGAGGATTGCCGGCCGGTTGATGAGCTTCAGCTGCGCGAGCGACCCGCGCTGCCAGACGCAGGACAGGCCGCTCGCCGCGGCCTGCTCGCAGGCGACGCCGGAGCCCGGCTGGTAGGTGGAGTTCCAGAGCGAGAAGAGCGCGCCAAACGCCGCGTCCATCGTCGTCGCCGATGCATCTTTCGCAAGCGTCGTGCCGAGCAACTCGCGCGGCGGCGGCGGCGGCGCTGCGGCTGGCTGCGGCAAAGGCTCGTGGGCGGCGGCGGCTGCGCCGGCTTCGGCCTGTCCGGGCGCGGGCCAGGCGCGCCACAGTACGACACTGATCAGCGCGACGCCTGCGGCCGCGCCGCCGAGCGCGAGCCAGCGGATCCACGGTGACAGCACGGGACGGCCGTAAACCTCGGAGGCGGCGCGGCGCACCAGCGGCGCATTCACGGTCGGCTCCTCGCGCGTGTATGCGCCGAGCAGCGCGCGGTCGGCGATGACGTTGATGATGCGCGGCACGCCGCTGGACAGCCGGTGCAGCTCGCGCATCGCGCCCTGCGTGAAGATGTCGCGGGTCGTGCCCGCCACTCGCAGGCGGTGCCGGATGTAGGCGAGGGTCTCGCGCTTGCGCAGCGCCTCCAGGTGATAGCGCCCGGTGATGCGCTGCGCGAGCTGGCGGAGCTCCGGCCGGGAGAGGACCTCGCGCAGCTCCGGTTGGCCGATCAGGATGATCTGCAGCAGCTTCTGCGTCGCGGTCTCGAGGTTCGTCAGCAGGCGCACCTGCTCGAGCACGTCGGCGTCGAGATTCTGCGCCTCGTCCACCATCAGCACGGTGCGCCGGCTGCGGCCGTGCGCGTCGAGCAGGAAGTGCGTGAGCAGATCGACCAGCGCCTTGACGCTGCCATCGTCACCCGGGGGTACCCCGACGTGAAGCTCGTCGCAAATGGCGAGCAGGAACTCGGCTGGCGTCACGCGCGGGTTGAGGATCAGCGCGACGTCGCAATGCGGCGGCAGCTGCTGCAGGAGGCTGCGCAGCACGGTCGTCTTGCCGGTGCCGACTTCGCCCGTGAGCTGGATGAACCCGCCCGCCTCGCTGATCCCGTAGGCCAGGTGCGCGAGGGCCTCCGTGTGCCGCTCGCTGAGGTAGAGGTAGCGCGGGTCCGGGGTGATCGCGAACGGCTTTTCGTTCAGCCCGAAGAAGCTCGTATACATGGCGATTGCATGATAACGCCGATTGTTGGAGGGGTCTGACCCCTTCACGAACATGAAGGGGTCAGACCCCTTCAGCGATCCGTGCCGCGGTGGATGGCGGCGTCGCCGAACCGGTCGTGGATGCGGTCGAGGGCGTCGTCGAGGCGCCGCGCCTCGCCGAACTCGCCGGTCGTGAAGAGATCGAGCTGCTGCTCGGGCTCGAGGTCGCTGACGCCGACGCCCAGCAGCCGCACGGCTACGCGTGGCTGCTCGGCGAGCCAGTGCTCGAGCAGGTCCGCGGCGACCTGCGCGATCAGGCGCGTCTCCTGCGTCGGCGGGTTGAAGCTGCGCTGGCGCGTGAAGGTCTCGAAGTCCCGGCGCCGCACCTTGATGCTGACCATGCCGGCCTTGTACTGCCGCGCGCGCAATCGCTCCGTCGTGCGGTCGGCAAGCTGCGCGAGTCGCTCCTGCATCTCCTTGTGGTCGCGGATGTCGACGTCGAAGGTTTCTTCGGAGCTGATCTGTTTCTCCGGCGCATCGGAAACGACAGGTCGCTCGTCGATGCCCGCCGCGCGGTCCTGGAAGGTGCGCGTCTCGCGCCGCAGCAAGGGCCACAGCACGGACTCCGGCGCGGTGCGCAGCTGGCCGAGCGTGAAGATGCCCTGTTCCTCGAGCCGCGCCGCGGTCTTCGGCCCGATGCCGTACAGGCGCCCGACCGGCAGCGGGTCGAGCGTTGCGCGCACTGCCTCCGGCCGGATGACGGTGAGCCCGTCAGGCTTGTCCATCTCCGACGCGAGCTTCGCGAGCAACTTGTTGTGCGCGACGCCGACCGAGGCCGTCAGCCCGGTGCGCTCGCGGATCCGCTTCTTGATCTCGTGCGCCATGTCCTCGCCGCTGCCGAACAGGCCCGTGCTCGCCGTGACGTCGAGGAAAGCCTCGTCGAGCGACAGCCCTTCGACGAGGCTGGTGAACTCGCGGAACACTTCGAAAACCTGGCCGGATGCCTCGCGGTAGCGCTTGAAGCGCGGCGTGACGACGATCGCCTGCGGGCAGCGCCGGAGCGCCTCGCGCATCGGCATCGCGGAGTGCACGCCGAAGCGGCGCACCTCGTAGCTCGCGGCGGCGACCACGCCGCGCCCGCCGGCGCCGCCGACCACCACGGGCTGTCCGGCGAGCTCCGGCCGGTCGCGTTGCTCGACCGACGCGTAGAACGCGTCCATGTCCACGTGCAGGATGATCCGGCCGGCTGTCACGACAGGCCGATCATCGTGTAGACGAGCCCCGCCAGCATCGTCAGGCCGAGCAGAACCATGTAGAGCGTACCGATCGTGAAGTACTTGAGGATTGTCTTGAAGCGGCCTTCGCCGTAGACCACCCGCATCGACTTGTAGACGTACCAGAAGAGATAGACGAACAGCAGGAAGTTGACGATCCCGAGCACGCCGGCGAGCGGCAGCTTCAGGTCCATGACGGCGTCGAGAATCTGGCTCACGCCGATCAGCAGGAACGCGAAGGCGTGGTTGTGCAGGAACAGTACGAGGTGCTCGGCGTAGAGCCGCCGCGGCTGCCAGTAGAACAGCAACATCACGGCCGCCATGAGCGGCAGGAACAGGAACATCAGCTTTGGTGCCGCCTCGGCGAAGTGCTCCGCGAATCTTGCGCCGCCGTCCTCGCGCATCTGCCGGCAGGCCCGCTCGAGCGCCTTTTCGAAGTCGTCGAAGCGAGGATCGTCGAAGACCGTGATGGTGCAGGTCCCCGGCTCTCCCGCGGATCTCGCCAGTTCCTCGAGGTCGAGGCCTTCCTTGCCGAGGTCGGCGGCGATCTCCTTCCTGAGCTCGCCGGGCACCTGCACCGAGACGGGGGCGAGCACGGTGTCGCCGCCCTTGTCCACCCGGATCGAATCGCCACCGGGCAGGAGCGCCGTGAGCGCGAAGAACAGGATGCTGATTGCGAGGTACAGGCGGAACGGCGGGATGAACTGCTGGTGCCGGCCGGCGATGAACTCGCGCGTCAGCTCGCCGGGGCGCAGGGCCAGGAGGCGCACGGTGCGCCACACGCGGCTGTCGAGGTGCAGGAGCGAGTGAGTGACGTCGCCCGCGACTTCCTTCGTCGAAAGGATGTGGACGTCCGAAGCCTGGCCGCACTGGGCGCAGTGCCTGCCAGCGGTGGCCGTGCCGCAATTGAGGCAGCGCCGCGGTTCGTGGACCGGCAGCGCGATCTCGTGGCGCGTCTTGAACACGCGTCGCTCGCAGTGCACGCGCCCGCCGAAGCGCTGCGCCGTCTCGGTCCGCAGGCGCGTCGCATCGTTCTCGAGGTAGCGGTCGAGCGCCGCGGCGCTCTCGACGCGGTAGCGCACGCGCCGCCGCTGCCGCTCGCCCGGCGGCGTCTCGGGTGCCTCGATGCTGGCCCCCTGGAAGCCCGCGCAGGCCAGCACGGCCTGAACGTGGCTTGGGAGCCAGGCGTCATGATCCGCGACGATGTCCGGGTCGAGTTGGCACTCGACTTCGTAAGTGAGGCTGGTGGTCACGCGGCCGCTCCCCGGGGCGACAGCGAATCTTAGCGCACGTGGGCCCTAGGACGCGGCGCAGGCCGTATCAATGTGCCGGAGCTTGCCGAGGTCGCTGAGCCGGTAGAACCGGCGAAGGTCAGCCAGCCAGGCGCCGTCGTCGCGCCGGCACAGCGAGCGCAGCCGCGGTTCCAGCCGCGCGCAGAATCGCGCCGCCTGGCGGCTCGCGCGGCGGTACAGCGATTCGTGCGGCCCGGCGAGCGCGGCGTCGACGCGGGCGTGCCGGAACAGCAGGGCATGCAGCTCGGCCGGAAAGCGGCGCGGCTCGCTTCGGCGCAGCAGCAAAACACAGGCGACGTACTTGTCGATCTCCGCCTGCAGTTCGAGCGCGAGGCGCGAGACCGGCCGGTCGTGGCTCGCGTGGTGCGCGACGCAGAGGAAATGGCTGATGCCCTCGAGCGCAGTCCAGCAGTCGGCGAGGTTCTCCGCGTCGAGCGCGTCGCTCGGGTCGTGGCGCTCGAGCCGCTCGAGCACGCCGGCGTCGAGGAACAGCGAAACGCAGAGCTCGTCGCCGTCGGCCGCGACGAAGAGCTGCTCGTCCCCGGGCGCGTCGCGGCACTCGCCCGGCAGCAGCCCGCGGTCAGTGACGAGAAAGTCGCCGACGCGACATCCAATATCGAGGTCGTAGATGCCGGTCAGCAGCGTTTCGAGCTGCTCGAGGGCCCGTGCGCTCATGGCGCCTCAATTCGCGAAAGCGCCGCCGGCGACCGGGCGGATGCCGAGCTTGAGGAGCAGGCGGTGCGCGCGCGGGCTGCCGGTCTTGTGCCAGAGCTCGTAGAGCCGCAGCACGTCGCGCGGCGAGTTCTTCGCGGCGCCCTCGCCGATCTCGTTGAGCGCGTCCACCAGCGGCTGGAACTTGTCCTGCAGCTCCGCGAACACGTAGGCGAGCACGCGCTGCGCTCCGTGGTAAGGCGCCTGCGCGAGCGTCCCGTAGGCGCGGCCGCCCATGGCGATGTGGTAATCCACGTCCACGGGCCGGCGCGAGAAGCTGCCGGCCAGGAAGCCGGCGACGAACAGCGCGACGTCGCCCATGCGCTGCAGCGTGCGGAAACGCCGGCGCTCGTCGGGCGCATCGGCGGCCTCGGCGAGCAGCAGCGCGAGCGGCTTGAGCTGCGCGCGCTCGCCGTCCGGCTCGAAGAGGGCTTCGGTGTGCGAGAACATCGCCAGCAGGTTGACGATGTAGTGCTCCGTGTGGGCCTGGACGTGCAGGTGCTGGTGATCGAGCGCGGCCTGGAGGGCGTCGCGGAAGAACTCGCGCACGTCGCAGACGGTCTGGAGCTCCATGGCCCCAGTTGAGGCCTAAACCCGCCGGGAATCTGCAAACTGCGTCGCAGCTTCCGCTAGCACTCCACCGGTGAAAGTGCCGGCGGCGAGTAGGTTGTGACCGGGTTGGCCGTGGCGGGGTTGATTTTCGAGCCGGGCGGGCGGCGTCCCTGCGAGCGGAGCGCGTAAGTTCCGGCGGCGCGAGCGAGCAGCGGTGCCGCCCGCCCGGCTCACCTACGCCACCTGGAACGTATCGACCTCGTCTACCCGCCCGCCGCCTGCCGCGAGCTCATGCGACTCGAAGTCGTCGACGTTGACGATCTCCATCACCTTGCGGTCGTACTCGCGCAGTTGCGCGGCCTCGGCGTCGGTGATGATGCCGGCCGAGAGTGCCTCGCGGACCTGGCCCGGCAGGTCGAGCGCCCTGACGCGGCCGGTCTTGACGCCCTCGATGCGGATCTTCTTCTCGAGCGGTTCGGCCGCGATCGCGAGTTCGAGCGCCTGCTGCACGAGGCCGAGGTGGTTGCCCGGTTCCTGCGTGCGGTACACGAAGTGGCAGAGCCGCTCGCGCGCCTCGCCCGGATTCATCACGAGGTCGGCGATTTGCGGGTTCAGGCGGTCGCTCGGCGCGAAGTAGGTGAGTCCGCGCGGGAAGATCACGAAGCGCATGATCGCGGCGAGCCAGCGCACCGGGAAGTTCCGCAGGAAGCTGTGGAGCTGCTCCTGGGCGTGGTACAGCAGCGAGCGGCAGGCGTGCTCGACGACCGGCAGGTCGGCTGCGGGCCGGCCCTGGTTCTCGAAGTGCTTCAGCACCATCGAGGCGAGGTACATCGCGGAGAGTACGTCGCCGAGCCGCGCGGAGAGGTTCTCCTTCTTCTTCAGGTAGCCGCCGAGCGAGAGCATCGCGACGTCGGTCGCGAAGGCGAATGATGCGCTGAAGCGGTTGATGTGCTCGAAATAGCGCTTGGTCGGTCCGCCCATGGGTGCGGTCACGACCCGCGATAGCGTCAGCGCGCCGATGAACGAGCGCACGGCGTTCGAGATGGTGAAGCGGATGTGGCCGAACAGCGCGACGTCGAAGTCGCGCAGGCCGCGATCGCGGTCCGGGTCCTGCGCGGCGGTCATCTCCGTCAGCACGAACGGGTGGCAGCGCACCGCGCCCTGGCCGAAGATGATGAGGCTGCGCGTCAGGATGTTCGCGCCCTCGACCGTGATGCTGACCGGCACCATCTGGTAGGCGCGGCCGATGTAGTTCCGCGGGCCGAGCATGATGCCCTTGCCGCCCTGCACGTCCATCGCGTCGTTCGCGATCATGCGTCCGAATTCGGTCACGTGGTACTTCAGGATGCCGGCAGGCACGGCGGGCTTCTCGCCGGCGTCGATGGCTGCAAGCGTCACGGAGCGCGCGGCGTCCATGATGTAGGTGCGCGCGGCCATGCGTGCGATCACGGCCTCGACACCTTCGAACTTCCCGATCGCCATGTTGAACTGGCGGCGGATGCGAGCGTAGGCGCCTGTCGAGTAGACCCCGCCCTTGGCGCCGCCGGTCGCGATCGACGGCAGCGAAATGCAGCGCCCGACCGAGAGCTGCTCGACCAGCATGCGCCAGCCCTGGCCCGCCAGCTTCGGCCCGCCGATGATCGCGTCGAGCGGCACGAACACGTCCTTGCCCTGGATCGGGCCGTTCTGGAACGGGCCGTTCAGCGGGAAATGGCGCCGGCCGATCGTGATGCCGGGCGTGTCGCGCGGCACGAGTGCCACCGTGATTCCGTAATCGGTCTCGACGCCGCCCATGAGCTTGTCCGGATCGTACAGGCGGAATGCCAGGCCGATGAGGGTCGCGATCGGCGCGAGCGTGATGTAGCGCTTCGAGAAGTTGAGCCGGATGCCGACCGTTTCGCGGCCCTGGTACGTGCCGCGGCAGACGATGCCGGTGTCCGGGATCGCGCCCGCGTCCGAGCCGACGCGCGGGCCGGTGAGCCCGAAGCAGGGGATCTCCTCGCCGCGCGCGAGCCGGGGCAGGAGGTGCTGCTTCTGTTCCTCGGTGCCGTAATGGAGCAGGAGCTCGGCCGGGCCGAGGGAGTTCGGCACGACGACCGTCGAGGCGACCGTGCTCGAGCGACTCGCGATCTTCACCACCACCGTCGAGTGCGCGTAGGCGGAGAACCCGAGACCGCCGTATTTCCGGGGGATGATCATCGCCCAGAATCCCTTCCGCTTGATGAAGTCCCAGACCTCGGGCGGCAGGTCGGCGCGGCGGTGCGTGATGTCGAAGTCGTCGATCATCCGGCACAGCTCTTCGCAGGGACCGTCGATGAAGGCCTGTTCCTCGGCCGTGAGCACGGGCGGCTTGGCCGACAGCAGCTTCTGCCAGTCCGGCCCGCCGGTGAACAACTCGCCGTCCCACCAGACGGTGCCGGCCTCGAGCGCCTCGCGCTCGGTCGTCGACATCGGCGGCAGCATGCGCCGGAACACGAGCAGGAAGCGGTTGGAGACCAGCGCGCGGCGGAGCGGGCGGATGTTCAGGAGGACGTGCGGGACGTAAAGCGCCCAGAGGCTCGCCTTCCACCACGTGGCGCCGTCGCCGAAGAGCGTGTAGTAGACGAGCAGCACGCCGAGGGCGATGGTCGCCTTGGCGAGGCTTGCACGCTGGTAGGCGAGCCACAGGACCAGGCTCGCGAACAGCACCAACCAGAGCGCAGTGAGCACCATGGGCTCCCGTACTTATACCGCTTTCAGGATGGGATGCGGGATTAGGCGATGCACCCTAGTCGCAGGGCGTTTGCACTGCAAAAAGGGCGTGGCTGTGTATGCTGCGCGCCCGGGGAGGGAACAACCATGAGCAAGCTCATCGAGCGCGTCAAGGCCATCGTGCTGACGCCAAGGACAGAATGGCCGGTCATCGCAGCAGAGCCGGACAGCGTCGCAAGCCTGTACACGAAGTACATCCTGATCGTCTCGGCGCTGGGGCCGATCGGGATGTTCCTGAAGAGCACGCTGATTGGCACCACGACCTTCCTGGGCACCTTCCGCATGGGCGTGGGAGAGGGGCTCTCGATGGCCGTGGCCATGTACGTGATGGGCCTGATCGGCATCTTCCTGTGGTCGCTCATCATCAACGCGCTGGCGCCGACGTTTGGCGGGCAGAAGGATTCGGTCCAGTCGCTGAAGGCCGCGGCCTACGCCGCAACTGGCGCCTGGGTCGGCGGACTGTTCCAGGTCATCCCCTGGTTCGGCTGGCTGATCGGGCTCGCGGGTGCGGTGTACAGCGTGTACCTGCTCTATCTCGGCTTGCCGCACACGATGAAGGCGCCGGCCGAAAAGGCCGCGGGATACACGGCGGTGACCATCGTCGTCGCAATCGTCCTGTCGTGGATCCTGTGGGCGATCGTCGGGAGCATCGTGGGCCGCAACATGATGAGCGGACCGTCCATGACGGTTGGTGACAGCAGCTTCGAGGAGGGCAGCACGGGCGCCGCACTCGAAGAGTGGGCGAAGCAGATGGGGGCGGCGGGCAAGCAGGTCGAGGCCTCGGCGCAGCAGAACAAGGGCGCCCCATCGGCCGCCGCCATCGGCGCGCTGGTCGGCGCGGCGGTCGGCGGCAGCCAGGGCGTGACGGCACTGCCCGCGGACCAGCTCAAGGGATTCCTGCCAGAGACGCTCGGCGGCCTGCCGCGCACGTCACTTTCGGCCGAGCGCAATGCGGCGATGGGCTTCGAGGTCGCGGAGGCGAGCGCCGATTACTCCGACGGTGCGGGCCGCAGCCTCAAGCTCGAGATCAACGACACCGGCGGCGCCCGGGGCGTACTCGCGCTCGCCGCCTGGGCGAACGTCGAGAGCGAAAAGCAATGGGACGGCGGCTACGAGCGCACCTACCGCGCCGACGGCCGCATGATCCACGAGCGCTGGGACGGCACGAGCGGCCGCGGCGAGTACAACGTGATCGTGGGCAACCGCTTTGCGGTCGAGGTTTCCGGTCAGGCCGCCAGCATCGACGAGCTGAAGGCGGCGCTTGCCTCGGGAGTCAACGTCGCGGGCCTCGAGGCCGCGGCGGCGGCCCAGCCGCAGCCCACCGGCTGAAGAGGTCCTAGAAGCGGACGGTCGCGACCACCGCGCGGTGGTCCGAGGGCCAGGGCGTTACCACCACGTCCGCCTGCGGCGACTTTTCACCGAAGATCCGCACCTGCTCGATGGCGAGGCTCTTACCCCTCGCAAAAACGTAATCGATGCGGTCGTGCTGGACCTGGACGTCGGCGGGGCGTGCGATCGCCTCCCAGGTATAGCCCGGCTTCTCCACCTCATCCGGATGCGTGGCGCGATCGGCGTCAGTGAAGCCCTGCGCCTCGACCGCGAGCGCGGACGGGAACTCCACGGCGAACGGGTGCCGTCCGGCCGCTGCGGTGCGGCCGGTCCAGTCGCGGTGCGAAGGCTCGTTGAAGTCGCCGAACACGAAGGCCGCGTCGGCGCCCGCAGCCGCCTTCAGTTCCTCGACCAGGAGCGCAATGCCGACGCCGCGCGCGGCTTCTGCCGCCTGCGCGGCTTCTGCCCCGGTCTTCAGGAACGGCGCGTCGCCGTAGGGAATGCCCATGGCCTGGTAAGGCTGGTAGGGAAAGTCGGTGAGGTGGATGTTGAAAGCGTAGACCCGCCGTCCGTCGACGTCGATGGCGACGCCGAGGTCGTTCGGCGTCGCGGCGCCGATCGGGTAGCGGGAGAGGATCGCGTTCGCCCACAGCGCGTCGTTCGACTTCTCCTGGACGTAGTAATGGAACCCGAGGGCCGCCGCCAGCTTCGCCGCGACGCTCTCGCCCGCGGGCGGGCAGGACTCCTCGCTGCAGTCCGCCGATTCCTGCCGCGCCTCCTGGATGCCAATGATGTCGGCGCCCGCTGCACGGATCACGGCCGCCGTCTCGTCGACAGGCCTGCCCTCGTTGGCGCCCCCGCCCCAGGTGTTGAAGGTCATCACGGTCAGTACCGTGTCGGCGCGGGCTGCTGCGGGCGCGCAGGCGAGGGCGGCCAGGCTCAGGACGAGTGCGTGCAGGCGCATGCGCGATCCCCGGGACTTGGGCGCACCCATCGTAGCCGGACAAGCGAAAGCCGGCACGAAGCCGGCTTTCGGGGTGGATTCCTTATCCGTTCGGCTCAGCCGATGGGGCGCAGGTTCACCTCGCGCACGAAGGTCGTGCCCAGGAACTTGCGCATTTCGAGACGCGGCGCCGACTGCTCGCGCTGCTTGTCCCGCTCCGCGGTCGCCCAGTGCTTCGCAGTGATCGCGTCGAACTTGTCCTCGTCTTCCTGGTTGAAGTCGAGCGCCTTGGCAAAGCTGGCGTGCAGGTTGCAGATCAGCACGTCGTAGTCATTCGCGTCCTGCGGCGGCTTGACGAACACCTTGTAGTCCTGGATCAGGCCCTGCTTCTTGGCCTCGCCGGTCGTTACGAGCGCGTGGCTACGCAGCCATTGCATGTAAGTGTCGAACTGGCCCGGATTGGTGCGGTATGCGCTGCATTCCCACACCGGTCCGTCGGTCCAGTGCTCCTGCGCGACGGCCGGAACTGACAGGCAGGTCAGCACCGCGGCCGCAAGGCCGATTCGCTTCATCTTCATGATGTCTCCCTGTTTTATCGTTGTCCCCGCCCGCTGGCGGGGGGTGCACGGAAGTCTACGCCCATTGAAGGCGTCTGACCCTTCGTTTCAATCACCAGGCGATGCCGTAGTCCTCGCCGTAGTTGCTCGACGCGCCCCAGAGCGTGCCATGGGCGTGGTCGATCATCACTGCGTTGATCGGACCGGAGGTGCGCGTGCGGAACTCCGCCGCGTATCCGCGCGCCTTCAGGTCGCGGCGCACCCAGTCGGGGATCGCGTCGTTCAACGTGATCCGCCCCGGGAACCGCTCGTGCGGCACGAACGAGTCGCGCATCTGGTAGCTCGTGACGTTCGGCGCCTCGGCCGCCTGTTGCGGCGTCATGCCGAATTCGACGATGTTGAGAAAGAACTGCAGCAGGTTCTGGTCCTGGGTGTCGCCGCCCTGCACCGCGAACGCGAGCCAGGGCTTGCCGTCCTTGAGCGCGAGCGAGGGCGTCAGCGTCACGCGCGGGCGCTTGCCCGGCTCGATCACGTTGTACGGGTTGACGGTCGGCTCGATGACGAACTGCTGCGCGCGCTGGCTCATGCCCATACCGGTCCGGCCGGCGATCACCGCCGGGATCCAGGCGCCCGAGGGTGTCATGGAGACGATCCAGCCTTCCGGGTCGGCCGCGATGACCGAGGTCGTGCCGCGATAGAAGGAACCCTTGACGGGATCGGTCACCGCCGCGAAGCGCGCCGCGTCGAAGGCGGGCAGTGTGGCCGCCGCACGCTTCCTGAGCAGGTCCGCGTGCGGATTCGTGCCTCCCTGGAACGGGTACGGGTCGCCGGGGCCGATGGCAGGGTCGTTGGCGGCGGCGGGCGTGATCGCGGCGGCGCGGGACTTCGCGTAGTCCTTCGAAAGCAGCCCCTCGATCGGTTCGACCGGCGGGAAGTCGGGATCGCCGTAGTAGAAGTCGCGGTCCGCGAACGCGAGGTTCATCGCCTGGTACACGGTGTGGATGTAGTTGCCGCTGTTGTAGCCCATCGACTTGAGGTCGAAGTTCTCGAGGATATTGAGCGCCTGCAGCATCACCGGACCCTGGGTCCAGTGGTCGAGCTTGTAGACGTCGACGCCGCGGTAATTCACGTGCCGCGGCTCCTCGAACTTCACGCGCCAGTTCGCGAGGTCGCTGCCCGTGACGAGCGCACCTTCCTCGCGCGCGCCGCGCACGAATTCCTCGGCGACGTCGCCGCGGTACATGCGGTCGTAAGCTGCCTGGAGCGCTTCGCGGCGTGGCTTGCCGGCGGCCAGCGCCGCCGTTTCCGCCTCGACCAGCTTGCGCAGCGTCGCCGCGAGGTCCGGCTGGCGGAAGATCTCGCCGGCGGCCGGCGCCTCGCGCGCCTCTCCGGCGTACGGGAGCATCACGGCCTTCGCGTAGCGCCACTGCCTGAGCTTCGCCTTCTCGGACTCGATCTCGTCCGCCGTCTCGGCGTCGATCGCGTAGCCGTCGGCGAGTTCGATCGCCGGTGCGAGCACCTCGGCGAGGGAGAGCGTGCCGAACTCCGCGAGCATCGTGATGAGCGCCCCGGGCGTGCCGGGCGTCACCGCAGCGAGCGGCCCGTCCTCGGGCGGGCCGTCGAGGCCGTGGTCGCGGAAAAACTGCGCCGTCGCGCCGGTCGGCGCGACACCGAGGCCGTTGACCGCGATGATCCTGCCGGTCTTCGGGTTGTAGATGAGCGCCTGCGTCTCGCCGCCCCAGGACAGGACGTCCCACATCGTCGAGGTCGCCGCGAGCATCGCGCAGGCGGCGTCGACCGCGTTTCCGCCGCGCTCGAACATGCGCGCGCCGGCGGTCGCCGCGAGCGGCTTGCCGGTGATCGCCATCCAGTGCGTGCCGTGCAGCGGCGGCTTCTGGGTTTTCTCCTGGGCGAAGGCGTGGCCGCCCAGCGCGCAGGACAGCAACGCCGCCATTGCCGCGATACGGATGGCGCTTCTCATCGCGAACCTCCCGTCAGATCAGTTCCCGGACGCCCTCGCGCTCCTCGAGGAGCTCGCGGTGCGTCGCATCCAGGCGCTCGCGGCTGAACTCGTCGACGGCGAGCCCCTGCACGACGCTGTAGCGGCCGTCCTTGCAGGTGACCGGGTACGAGTAGATGACGCCTTCGCCGATGCCGTAGCTGCCGTCGGCGGGCACGGCCATGCTGACCCAGTCACCTTCCGCGGTGCCGAGCGCCCAGTCGCGCATGTGGTCGATCGCGGCGGAGGCCGCCGAGGCGGCCGACGAGGAACCGCGCGCCTTGATGACCGCCGCCCCGCGCTGCTGCACGGTCGGGATGAATTCTTCGCGGTACCACCTGGCATCGACCAGCGACTTCGCCGGCTTGCCGGCGACACTGCAATGCGCGATGTCGGGATGCTGCGTCGCGCTGTGGTTGCCCCAGATGATCATGCGGCGCACGTCGTTCACGTGCTTGCCGGTCTTTGCGGCGAGTTGGGCGAGGGCACGGTTGTGATCGAGCCGGGTCATCGCAGTGAAGTTGCGCCGCTCGATGCCAGGCGCGTTGGAGGCGGCGATCAGCGCATTCGTGTTGGCGGGATTGCCGACCACCAGCACGCGCGCGTCACGGCTCGCGCTGGCGTCGAGCGCCTTGCCCTGCGCGGAGAAGATCTGCGCATTGGCGAGCAGCAGGTCCTTGCGCTCCATGCCGGGGCCGCGCGGGCGCGCGCCGACCAGCAGGGCGTAGTCGCAGTCCTTGAACGCGGCCTTCGCGTCGTCGGTTGCGGTTACGCGGTTGAGAGTCGGGAAGGCGCAGTCCGACATTTCCATGACGACGCCGCCGAGCGATGGCAACGCCGGCGTGATCTCGAGCAGGTTCAGGTTGACCGGCCGGTCGCTGCCCAGCATCTGTCCCGAGGCGACGCGGAACGCGAGCGCATAGCCGATCTGGCCGGCGGCGCCGGTGATGGTGACGGTGGCGGACTTCTTCAAGCGGTGCTCCGCAGGCTCGAAAAGGGGCCGTAGTGTAGCAGCGCCGAAATGAAGGGAAGAAATTGGAGGGGTCAGACCCCTTGAAACTTCAAGGGGTCTGACCCCTCCATCTCCGCAGGCGCAGGGCCAGCAGGAAGCCCGCCGCGCCCGAGAGGGCGAAGAACACCATCATCGGGAGGTAGCCGTCCGGATGGCCGGGTCCGGCGTCGAAGGTATCGTTGAGGTGACCGGCCACGAGGTTCGCGGCGGCGATGCCGACGTTGAGCCCGATCGACAGCAGCGCGAACGCGGTGCCGAGTCGCGCCTGCGGCACGAGTTGCGCGGCGAGCGGCCACAAGACCGCAGGCACGAGCGAGTAGCTCACCCCGATCAGCACGGTGCCGATCCAGAGCGGCAGCGTGGTGGCGGCCATCGCCAGCATCGCGAGCGGCAGGAGCAGCGTGCCGAAAGCGAGCAAGGCCGCGGAACGACCGCTGCGATCGGAAAGCCAGCCGAACACCGGCGTCGCCACCAGCGCGGCGAGGTAGACGTAGCCGTTGATCGCGCCTGCTGCCGCGAGCTCGAGCCCGTGCGCGTGCTGGAAATACTTGATCGAGAACGTGCTGCGGAAGGCGAATATCACCGCGTACCAGAGGATGCAGAGCGCGAGCAGCCGCCAGTACGCGGGACCGAAGCGCAGGACGTCGCGCCACGCGAAGCCAGTCCCCTGGGCGGCCGGCGGCGATTCGCCATGACGGCGGTCGATGCGCCAGGCCGCGAGCGCCATCGCGAACGAGAGCGCGGCGAAGAGCGCCGCCACGAGCATCGGCGCCTGCCAGCCGTCCGCGTAGGCGGCAGCCATCCAGGTGGGCGAAAGGTCCACGGCAAATGCGCCGGCACGGCCGAGCGCGAGCGACGCCCCGATCGCGAGCGCAAGGTGCCGGCCGGTGAAGAAGCGCACGACGATCGCGAGTGTCGCGACGTTGAACGTTTCCGCGCCGATCCCGAACAGCAGGCGGCCGGCGGCCATGCCGGCGAAGCCGGTTCCGAGCGCGGTGAGCAGCGCGCCGGTGAAGCAGATCGCGGCGGTCGCCGCCATCATGCGGCCTGCGCCAATCCGGTCCACCAGCCAGCCGCCGACGAGCAGCAGCACGATATTCGGCAAGCTGTAGATCGCGTTGAGCCAGCCGATCTCGGTGTCGCTGAATCCGCGCTCGCGCTGAAGCAGGTCGGCGACCGGGCCGATCGAGTCGTAGACGTAGAAGTTGCCGAAGTTCGCGACCGCGACCAGTGCAAGCAGGAGCCAGGCGGTGCGGGAAGAGTTCAGCGCGGCCGGTGCCATATTCGCTAGCATGGCACTGCAGGGGGTGCGCATGGGCTTGCGCTGGATCGCGGCAGTTCTGCTGGCCTGCTTCACGGCGATCGCCGCGGCAAGCGAAGCCGCCGATCGCATACTCGTCGGCGGGCGGATCCTCACGGTCGATGCCGGCGACCGCGTCGTCGAGGCGATCGCGATCCAGGACGGCCGCATCCTCGCGGTCGGCTCGAATGCGGAGATCGAGCGGCTCGCGGGGCCGGGCACCGAGCGCGTCGACCTCGCCGGCCGCACCGCGACCCCCGGGCTCATCGATGCGCACGCCCACTTCGCGGCGGGCGGGCTGGTGCGGCTCACCCGGATCGACCTCAGCTATCCGCAGGTGACGAGCGTCGCGGACATCGTGCAGCTCGTCGGCGGTCGCGCGGCCGGCGCGGCCCGCGGTGCGTGGATCCTCGGACGCGGCTGGGACGAGGGCAAGCTCTCCGAGCGCCGCCTGCCGCGCGCAACGGACCTCGATCCGGTGACGTCCGGCCATCCGGCCTGGTTCGTGCAGACGAGCGGCCACTACGGGCTCGCGAACTCTGCGGCGCTCGCGATTGCGGGCATCACGCGCGACACGCCCGACCCGGCCGGCGGGACGATCGACCGGGATGCAGGCGGAAATCCGACCGGCATCCTGAAGGAAGCCGCGATGGGGCTGGTCACGCGTCACGTGCCGCCCGACGACCCGGCGCAGACAGGCGCGGCAATCCGTGCGATGGCAACCGAGTTCGACCGGGAGTGCATGACCGGCGTGAAGGACCCGGGGCTCGGCAGCGGACTGCACTTCGATGGCGACGCCGCGATGCGGACCTGGAACGCCTACCGCGAAGCGCTCGCCTCGGGCGCGCTGCCCGTGCGCGTATTCGTGCTCTGGACCAGCCCGCAGATCCTGGACGATGCGCGCAAGCTCGTGGCACTGATCGAGCCTCTCGGCAAGCCCGCGGCGGGTGGCGGCGACGGCCGGCTGGTATCGGGCGGAATCAAGATCTTCGCCGACGGCAGCGGCGGCGCGCGCACGGCCTGGCTCTGGAAGGACTGGAACCGCGAGCGCACGCAGGTCGACGCCGGCAACCGCGGCTATCCCGCCTTCGATCCGGATACCATCCGCGCGCTGATCCTCTACTACCATGACGCGGGCCTGCACATCGGCACGCACGCGATCGGCGACCGGACGATCGACTGGGTCGTCGACTCGTACGCCGAGGCGCTGCGGCGCAAGCCGGTGAAGGGCCTGCGCCATTCGCTGATCCACGCGAACATCCCGGGAGACCGCGCGCTCGAATCGATCGCCGCCATGCAACGCGACTTCGATGCGGGATTTCCCGAGCCGTCGCCGTCCTTCGTCTGGTGGTTCGGCGACACCTACGCCGCGAACTTCGGCCCGGACCGGAGCCTCCGGCTGAATCCATTCGCGAGTTTCGAGCGGCGCGGCATCCGCTGGGCGAGCGGCTCCGATTTCGAGGTGACGCCATTTCCGGCGCGCTATGGCCTGTGGGCGGCCGTCGCCCGCGAACCACTGTTCGGTACCTGGGGCAAGGACCCGTTCGGGCGTGCGGAGGCCGTGGACGCGCGCGCGGCACTGCGTTCCTTCACGATCTCCGCCGCGCACCAGCTGTTCATGGACGATATCACCGGTTCGCTCGAGCCCGGCAAGCGCGCCGACATCGCCGTGTGGGACACCGACTTCTATCGGGCGCCGACCGCCGCGCTGAAGGACGCGAGCTGCCAGATGACGATCTTCGACGGCGACATCGTCTACCGCAACGAGCGGTTCCGTTGACCGGCGAGCCGCAGGTCCATCCGGGCGACACCGACGAGTATGCCTTCCACGCGGCGGGCAATCCGCTGCCGGAGGCGGCGGACGTCGTCGTGATCGGCGGTGGCATCGTCGGCAGCTCGGCCGCGTACTTCCTCGCGCAGGCCGGCATCTCCGTCGCGCTGTTCGAGAAGGGGCGCGTCGCCGGCGAGCAGTCCGGCCGGAACTGGGGCTGGGTGCGCCAGCAGTGCCGCTCGCCGGTCGAGTTGCCGCTCATGATGGAGAGCCTTGCGATCTGGAAGCAGTTGCAGGCGCGACTCGGCGAGGACGTCGGCTTCCACCAGGGCGGCACGTTGTACCTCGCCGACAGCGAGGCGGAACTTGCCGGCCTCGCCGCGTGGCTCGCCGTCGCGCGCGAGCACGGCCTCGATACGCGCATCATCGCGGGCCGCGAGCTCACCGAAGTCTTCGCGGCCGGCGCGCGCTACGCGGGCGCGCTCTATACCGCGAGCGACGGCCGCGCCGAGCCCTCGCGAGCGGGCCGCGCGATTGCGCGCGGCGCGGCGCGCGCCGGCGCATGCGTGCTGAGCCGCACCGCGGTGCGCGGCATCGAGACGAGCGCGGGCCGCGTGTCCGGCGTCGTGACCGAGCACGGCCGCGTCGCGACGCGCGCCGTGGTCTGCGCCGCGGGCGCATGGACGCGCCTGTTCTGCGGCTCGCTCGGGATCCGCGTGCCGCAGCTGCCGGTGCTGAACACCGTCGCGCGCCTCGCGCCCGCACCCAGGCTGCTCGACGGGCAGGCCTGGTCGGCGGCAGTCGCGATCCGGCGGCGCGCCGACGGCGGCTACACCGTTGCGCACGGGCACTCGTCCGTGCACTCGCTGGTCCCCGCCAGCTTTCGCGAGGCGCTCAAGTTCTTGCCGGCCCTGCGCGCGAGCCCGGAGTCCATCCGCTTCGCCGTCGGCGGCGACTTCCTGCGGGCGCTTGCGACGCCCTCGCGCTGGCCGCTCGACGCGCCGTCGCCGTTCGAGCGCGAGCGCGTGCTCGACCCGATGCCGGCGGAACGCGAGCTCGGCGAGATGCGCGCGGCGCTCGAAGGCCGGCTGCCCGAGATCGCGGGGTCGGCATTCGTCGAGACCTGGGGTGGCATGATCGAGGCTTCTCCCGACGTCCTGCCCATCATCGCCCCGATCGAATCGATCGGCGATTTTTACGTCGCGACCGGCTTCAGCGGCCACGGCTTCGGTATCGGCCCGGGCGCCGGTAGACTGATCGCGGAGATGGTGACCGGGCACGCGGATGCCGCGCGGCTGCGCGGGTTCCGGCTCGGCCGCTTCTTCGACGGGTCGCCGATCGTGCCGGGGCCTGCGATTTGACGAGGGGGTCCGCGCGGTGAAGGCGAATCGCTACGACGTCGCCGTGATCGGAGGCGGGCACAATGGCCTGACCGCCGCCTTCTACCTCGCGCGCGCGGGTCTCTCGGTCATCGTGCTCGAGCGCCGCGAAATCCTCGGCGGTTGTGCGGTCACCGAAGAAATTGACGACAAGAACGCGCCGGGCTGTCGTGTTTCGACCGCTTCCTATATGGCAAGCATGCTGCGCCCCGAGGTCATCCGCGACCTCGCGCTCGACCGGCTGGGCCTGCGCATGGTCGCGGCCGAGCCGACCGTCCAGGCGGTGACGCCCGACGGCGTGGTGCTGCCCTGGTGGAGCGACCCTGCGCGAATGCGCGCGCTGCTGCAGCGGTTCGCGCCGGGCGACTGCGAACGCTTCATGGCGATGGAGGGCCGGCTCGCGGGGCTCGCACGGCACCTCGAGCCGCTGTTCATGCAGCCGCCGCCGGACCTGCAACGCGAAGGCCTCGCCGGCTTTGCCGACCTCGTCAGGTTTGCCCTGAAGTTCCGCGGCCTCAGCAACCGCGAGATCCCCGAGCTCGTCGCCTTCGCGACCGGCAGCCTCGGCGAATTCCTCGATCGCACGCTCGAATCGCCGCACCTCAAGTCCCTGATCCTCGCCAACAGCCTGTACGGCAAGCACGGCGGGCCCTATGACGCGGGTACGCTATTCGGACTCCTGTTCCACCTGCTGGGCGGTGGCGCAGAGTCAAAGCAGGGATTCGTCGGGCACGTCATGGGCGGCATGGGCGCGATCACGCAGGCAATGGCAGAGGCCTGCCGCGGCGTTGGCGTCGAGCTCATGACCGGCGCAGAAGTCGCGGGCGTATGCATTGCGGCCGGACGCGCGTCGGGGGTCACGCTCGCGGACGGGCGCACGGTCGAGGCGGGACTCGTGGTCTCGAACGCCGACCCGAAGCGCACCTACCTGAAGCTCGTGCCGGCGGACGCACTCGATGCGGAGTTCCGTGCGCGCGTCGCGGGCATCAAGATGGACGGGCCCTGCGGCAAGCTCAACCTGGTGCTGTCCGAGGAGCCGCGGCTCGAGCGCGAGGAGCCGGGTTCCGACGCACTCAGGCGCGCGCAATTCACGCTCGTGCCCTGGCTCGACGGCGCGCAGGCAGCGTACAGCGAGGCGCGCCGCGGCCGTATCGCCGAGGAGCTCTGGATCGACTGCCTCGTTCCCTCGCTGATCGACGACTCGCTCACGTCCCGCGGACGGCACGTGATGACCTGTTTCATCCAGTACCTGCCTTACGCACTTTCGGGTTCCGACTGGAGCCTCGAGCGCGAGCGCCTTGAAGCGCAGCTCATGGGCCAGATCGCGCGCTTCGTGCCGGCGGTCGGCCGCTCGGTGATCGCGAAGCGCCTCTACACGCCGGCCGACCTCGAGAGCATCTTTGGCATCACCGAAGGCAACATCTTTCACGGCGACCTGCGTCCCGATCAGCTATTCTTCATGCGGCCGGTGCCGGGGCATGCGCGCTACGCCGCGCCGGTGCGGAGGCTTTATCTGTGCGGCGCGGGCACGCACCCGGGCGGCGGCGTGACCGGCGCGCCCGGCCACAACGCCGCGCACCGAATCCTCGCCGACCTGAAACACGACCGCGAGCTGCGGCGCGGACTGCACCCGTGAGGCACTGAACGACATGCGGCGAAGGATCCCGGTTCGCTGGCGCGTGCTGTCCGTGCTCTTCCTCGTGTGCCTGGTGAACTACTTCCTGCGCAACGTACCGTCAGTCGCGATGGACAGCATTGCGGCCGAGTTCAGCTTCACGAAGGTCGAGGTCGGTTACATCCTCGCCAGCTTCGGCCTGAGTTACACGCTGCTGCAGGTGCCGGGTGGCCTGTTCGGCCAGCGCTACGGCACTCGCCGCGCACTCGGTTTCCTGACCATCGCCTGGGGCCTGCTCACCTGGCTCACCGGTTTCGCACCCGCCTTGGTGGCGGCGACTGCGACCGGCGCGATGGTGGCGCTCATTTCGGTGCGTCTGTTGCTCGGCGCGACCCAGGCGCCGATTTTCCCGGTGACGGCAGGTACGGTGGAGGCCTGGTTCCCGCCGGGCCGCTGGGCGATGCCGAACGCCCTGACGAACGCCGGCCTTTCGATCGGCCAGGCGGCGTTGGGACCTGTCGTAACCGCGCTGATCATCGCGTTCGGCTGGCGGCAGGCCTGCTACCTCCTTGCGCCGCTCGGCGTCGTCGTCGGCGCGTGGTGGTACTGGTACGCGCGGGACCTGCCCGTGCAGCACCCGGCGATCACGCCCGAGGAAGTCGCCTTCATCGATCGCGGTCGCGCAAACCTGGAGGCAGCGACACCCGCATCCTGGCGCCAGGCGCTCATCGAGCGCGACGTGCTGGTGCTCGCAGTGAGCTACTTCTGCATGAACTACGTGTTTTTCATGTTCTCCTATTGGCTGTACATCTACCTGCGCGAATCGCGCGGTTTTTCCAGCCTGGAAAGCGGCTGGATGTATACCGTGCCTTTCCTCACCGGAGCCGTCCTGACAGTCGTCGGCGGGGCAGTTTGCGATAGCCTGTGCCGAAGCCTGGGACCCGTGCGCGGCTGCCGCATCACCGCGATGTCGGGCCTTATCCTGGTCGCGGGTTTCATGCTGGCGGGTGCCTTTGCCCCCAATCCCTACGTCGCGGTCGCGTTGCTCTCGCTGTGCTTCGGCTTCGTGCTGTTCACCGACACGGCCTACTGGGTGGCGGTCACCTACTCGACCGGCGAGAACACCATGAGCGCGTCCGGCGTGCTCAACCTAGGCGGCAACCTGCCGAGTCTTCTCGCGCCGCTGATCGGACTCATGATCGACCGCCTGGGCTGGCTGCCGACGATCTCGAGCGGCTCGCTGTTCGCGGTCATCGGCGCGGGCCTCTGGCTGTTCGTGCGCCTCAAGGGCGCGGAGGCGACACGGCGATGATCGATTTCCCGAAGCGCCACCGCGTACCCTTCGACGGCAGGTTCCGCGTCGCCG
>Ga0187894_10000149_pt1 | contig 90477 bp, 70 predicted proteins | sample GBC1701081metaG_FD_136650 | JGI IMG/M metagenome (GOLD analysis project Ga0187894, IMG submission 136650) | White microbial mat communities from a lava cave in the Kipuka Kanohina Cave System on the Island of Hawaii, USA - GBC170108-1 metaG ...
CCCCTGGGATCCGATGCACGTCAATGGCTGGGACTTCGAGGCGGGATCGAACACCCGCATCATCATCTACGGGTCCTACTGCACCGAGGTCGAGACCTTCAAGGTCATGGCCATCGACGTCCGCTTCGGCTGTCCGCCCTGCGGCGGCACCGTTTCCTGCCCCTGAGTACCGCGTAGGCGAGCGCGAACGCCGCCGCCCAGGGCCAGGCGGGCGAAGGCGGCGTTCCGCCCGCGGCGCATCCCTGGGCGGCGGCAACGCGGGGGCCGCCGCCACCGTCCGGGCCGCCGCTGCCGCTCGCGCCGCTGGCGCCGCCACCGCCGCCCGCGCTGCCGCCACTGCCGGCGCCGCCCATGCCACCACCGCCGCTTTCTTCGCCGCTGGTATCGAATGCGAGATCCGCACGTGCCGGGGCGTCGGGTCCGAGGGCCACGTCGGAGCGGGGGCCGGCGTCCGCGCCCGCGCTAGCGTCGGGGCCGCGGCTGGCGTCCGGGCCGGCGCCGGCGTCCGGGCCGGGCAGGTCGCCGAACGGGTCGGGCTTGGGGCCACCGGACCAGGCGCCCAGGCGCTCCTTCATCATCATGTACGAGTTCTGCGTCGAACGGCTGCAGGCGGGCGCCTGGATCGGGTTGACCTTGTCCTCGAAGGACCGGGGATCCGGGTTCATCGCCCCATAGAGAACGTCGGTCCGGCTGGTGCTGTGGAGCAGACCAACCAGATGCGCCTGCTCCTGCGCGATCACGTAAGCGCAGTAACGGGCGTCGGTGCCGCACTTGAACGCGTGGGCAGTCTGGCCGGGCTGCACTCCATTGCAGTCGATGGACGAGATCCCGTCGTAGTTGTAGCCGCACCACGCTCCCGAGTTGGTCACCAGCACGGTGAATGACCGGTTGGTGGTCGGGCGCTTGTACGTGAAGACGACGTTGAAGTCCTTGTACCACTCGTTTAAATGGGCCTGGACCTGGCGCTGGCAATCCTTGACCGAGGTGCCGAAGTTGCAGGTGTAGGCCGGGGGACGCGGTTTGCCGGAGCAGGTGGCGCACCATCCCGCCGGCAGCTTGGAGCAATCGGCGTGTGACGGCGGATCGCCGCCGTCTGCGTACCACATGTAGAAGACCCACGGTTCCTCGGCCGCCGCCGCCGTTCGGGGCAGGGCCGCCGTTTCCACGAGCGCGACGAGCGAGAGCCAAGACACCACCAGTTTCATGACCAGCTCCTTGTATTGCAGCGGCTGCCGGGCCAGCGCCCAAGGCCCGAGCGCCAGACCGAACTATGCCGGCGTTTTCTTGGGCGGCGCAAGACCTAGCCGGCGCATGACGACGCCGACGCCTTGGCGCGTGATGCCCAGGGCGCGGGCGGCGCGCGGGCGGTTGCCGCCGGCTTCGCGTAACGCTTCTTGAACGATCTCGCGCTCGAACGCCGCAACGCGCTCGGCCATGGTGCCCTTGCCGGGGGTCCCCGAAGTGCGGGCCGAGGTCAGCTTCGGCGAAAGGTGGCGCTCGGTGATCGGCTCGTCTCCGGCCAGGACGGCGGCGCGCAGGAGTTCGTTTTCCAGCTCGCGGATGTTGCCTGGCCACAGATACCGAGCCAGGTACCCCATGGCGCCGGGGGTGACCTCTTGCTGCGCGCGATCGTGGCGCGCGAGCAAGTGCCGGCAGAGCTCGGGCAGGTCCATCATGCGTTCGCGCAGCGGCGGCAGGCGGATCTCCACCACGTTCAGGCGATAGAAAAGGTCGGGCCGGAACCGGCCGGCGGTCACCTCCATGGCCAGATCGCGGTTGGTGGCGGCGACCAGGCGCACGTCGATGGCGGTGTCGCGATCGCCGCCCACGGGGCGGATGCGATGCTCTTCCAGCATGCGCAGCAGCTTGGGCTGCAGGTCCGACGCCAGCTCGCCGACTTCGTCCAGGAACAGGGTTCCGCCGCTCGCTTGCTGGGCGTAGCCGTCGTGGTCGCGCACAGCGCCGGTGAAGGCTCCGCGGCGGTGGCCGAAGAGCTCCGATTCGAAGATAGAAGCGGGCACCGCGGCGCAGTTCAGCGCCAGGAAGGGGCCGCGCGCCCGGGGACCGGCATCGTGGAGAGCGCGCGCGAAGACTTCCTTCCCGGTGCCGGTTTCGCCGGTCAGGAGAACCGGCACCTGCTCGGACGAAAGCCTGTCGAGGAGCACCAGGGCGCGCGTCATGGGCGCGCTGCGGCCGACGACTTGAGGGAAGTCGTGACGCAGCTCCAGAGGGCCGAGGGTCAGCTCCACGATGCGCGACGGAGCCTCCGGGGCGGCGGCCGCGGGCGGCGCGTCGAGCGGCGCGACCAGCACCGAGAGATCGCGCGATGGGGCACGCTCGGCGATCAGCGCCAGCGCCGCCGCGATGGCCTCCACCATGAACGCCAGCTCGGGAGGCTCGACGCGATCGCCGAGCTTCGAGGCCAAGCAGCCCGCATCCGCCCCGCCGCCGCCCACCGGTTGCAACAGCCACTCGCCCATTCGGCCCGCGACGCCCGAAGCCAGCGCGGCGCGCGCCGCGGCGACGATTTCGGGAGGCAGCGTCCCGGATTCGGGTGTGAAAAGAAGATGGGTCTCGAGCGCGAAGGCGCGCTGTGAGGCTTCGTGGACCCGGGCGGCGAGGTCGTCCCGTGTGTTGGCCAGCACCAGGCTGCGCAGCCAGGCGGTTTCGGATCCGGGCGCCAGCGCGGCCGCCGCCGCGCGACGCTCGACGGGAGGCGCGTTCATCATTTCATTCAAGCGATCGAGCCCTGGCGTGCACTCCATATCGACCAGGAGACGCCGCGCATCCGCCGCGCACGCGCCGGCTCCCTCCGCGTCTCCGGCCCGCCCCAGCCAGAGCGCGGCGTCGCGCAGCAGGCACGCCAACTCGCTCTTGTAACCGAACGCGCCGGCAGCTTCCGCGGCGTCGCGCAGCAGCGCGGCGCCGTCGCCGGCGCTCGAAGCGGCCGTGGCATAGGCGCGCGCGATCCGTTCCATCAGCGAATGCCACGGTGTTTGCGCGAGCGAGCCTTCGCTCACCGCGGCGGCCGCCCAGCGCTCCGCCTCGGCTGAGTCTCGACACTCGGCCGCCGCGGCCGTCGCGACGGCCATCATCAACGGCCTGTTCCCAAACCGAGCCCTCGCGTCGAGAGCTCGGGCCGCGGCTACCCCCGCCGCGGGGAAGTCGCCTTCGCGCCACGACCGCAGGGCGGCCTCGACGGCGCAGCCGGCCCGCGCGTCGTCGGATCCGCCGAGCGCTGCGGCGCGATCGGCCAGCGCGCGAGCTCGGTCCCAGCGGCCCCGTAGGTGCTGCGCGCGCGCCAGGTTGATGATCAGCTCGGGCAGGTCCTGCCCCTGCCCAAGGCGCTCGGCCGCTTCGATGGCCGGCCCTAGACCCTGGATGGCCGCGTCCAGGTTCCCCAGCGCGGCCTCCGCGGCGCCCAGCTTGGCGGCAGCCGACACGGCGAGCTCCTGATGCCGCGTGAGCTTGGCGGCTTCGACCGCTTCCTCCGCCAGGATCCGCGCCCCTGTGAGATGGAAGCACATTTCGGCCTCAACCATCCAGAGTCGGGTGGTCACCCGGATGGCCGCCGTGTCTGCATCGGCGACGGCCCGGCCGACAATCACGAGCGCGTCGCGCCCCTTCTGCCGCGCCAGCGAAATCTGCCCGCGCTCGCCCGCTCGCAGGGCTTCGGCCTGCGCCGCCCAGGTGGCCATCACGGTATCGTTCGGCGCCTGCGCGGCCAGAGCGACCACGCGCTTTATCCAGGTATCCGCCACACCCCAGCCGAGCGACAGGGCGGCCTGCGCCGCCAGCAAGGACATGCGCGCGCGCTCCCGCGTGGGCGCGTCGGTCGGGCCCAGATCGAACGCGTGAGTCAGCGCCGCCATGGCCTCGACCGGCCGGCCGAGGCGGGTGAGGAGCTCGCCGTGTCGCGCATGCAGCTCGCACAACATCGCGGGCCCGCTCGGCGAGTCGCGCGCCAGCGCGATCGCATCTGCGAAACGCCGCGCCGCCGTCCGGGCGTTGCCTGCCCACTGCGCGTCCCGCGCGGCATGAACGGCGTGGCCGAAGGCCGCGTCGCCGTCGCCAGCCTCGCGCCAAGCGTGCGATAGACGCGCGTCGTCGGCACCGTGCGCCGATAGCCACTCCGCGGCTCGCTGATGCAGCGCGACCCGCGCGTCCCGGTCCAGGGCCGCGAGCGCGATCGGCAGCAGCGCCGTGTGCTGGAGCTTGACCCGCGCGGAGCGGTTCTCGCCGGTCGCCGCCTCGACCGTCACCAGATCCCGCTCATCGAGCCCCGCCATCCCCAGGCGGACATCGGTTCCCGGCTCGGCGGTGGCGGCGACGGCTTCGAAGGTTCCCACCCCGCCCAGGGCAGCGACCGCCGCCAGCGTTCGCGTGGCATCGGGCGAAAGCTCGAGGCATCGCCGCCGAAGCAGCCCCTCCAGGCGGCCACTCGGACCGGCGTCGCTGGCGCGGTACCCAACCGCCCACCCGGCCGTCCACCCATCAGTCCCAGGGCGGATGATCCCCGATTCGATCTTCTCGCGCACCAGCTCTTCCAGCAGCAGCGGGTTTCCGCGCGATCGCCGCGCGATGTTTTCCTGGAACGCCTCGTCTGACGGCCCGGTGTCTCCGAACAGCGAGGCCATGACCTGGCTGGCCCGGGCCGCCGGCAGCGGCCCCACGTCGACCCTCGTCGCCTCGCCCGCGGCGGTCGCTGCCTCCAGCCGGCGGCGGATCTCCGGCGGCAGGCCCGTCGGATCCACGACCAGCAGCGCCAGGATCTTGCGTCGCCGCTCCGCCGCGCGCTCTGCAAGGCCGAACACTGCGTCCCACACCACGGCGCTCGCGTGATGGGCATCGTCGAAGACCAGCATCATCGGGCGGCGAGGCTGGGCGGCCGCGATCGCCAGGAACGCGGTGGCCGCCGCCGCCGCCTCCGCCCCGCCCGCGGTGGCCTCATCCCCGAGGCCGAGTCGCGCGCCTATCTTGGCCAACGGCTCGCCCGCCGCCGCCGGCCGCTCGGCGCACGTGGTTTCTAGCCGCCGCCAGCCGTCCATCTCCGCCCGCCGCCCGATCTCGCGCGCCAATCGCGTCTTGCCGGAGCCGGGCACTCCGGCGACGATCAGCACCCTCGGCCCTTCCCCGACCGCGACTCGCCGCAGCGCCGCGTCGAGCCGTTCCGTCTCGTCTTCACGGCCGGTGAACAGGCTGGACAGGGCGTAGCAGCAGGCGGTCTCGGGCGTCTCCAGCGGCAAGGCCTCGCCGATGGCATCGCCGAGTCGGGCGATCACCTCGTACGGCCCGCGCGGCCGCTCCCGCGCATCGAACGCCAGCAAGCGGTCGACCAGCTTCATTAGGTCGACGGGCAGGTCAGGCCTGAGCGCTGACAGGGGCCGCGCACCCGCTCGCAGATCCTGCAGCGCCTTGGCAGGCACATGCGAGTCAGTCACCCGCCGTCCCCCCAGCACCCGGTAGAGCGTGGCGCCCAACGAATATAAGTCGGCGCGGCCGTCCCACGACCGCCCGGCCAGCCGCTCAGGCGCGATGAAGCCGGGCGTCCCCGCCACCGTGCCGGTGGATGCGCGGTCGATGCCCGCGAGCCCAAAATCCAAGAGACAAACCCGGCGCGGTACGCCGCTTCCCAGGCTCCCGCTGGTTCCCGCGGCCCCGCTCACCAGGATGTTGATGGGGGTCACGTCGTTGTGCACGGTGCCGCGAGCGTGAAGGTAGGCGAGCGTGCGGCAGATCGCCGCGGCTACCAGGCACACGTCCCGGACCAGCAGCGGCGGTCCGCGGCCGAACGCGGCGCCTTCGACCCATTCCGCCGTGTAAAACGCGCGGCCGTCGTCCAGCGTGCCCCACTCGTACGCCGAGACCAGGCCCGGGTGCGTAAATCCCGCGAGGACGCGGAACTCATTACGGAAGGCGGCCAAGATGGCGTCGGGCGCATTGGGCAGAAGGATCTTGAGGGCGCGGCGGGCCGGGTGAGCGGCCGGCTCCTCCACCAGGAAGACGTCGGCAAACCCCCCCTTGCCCAGCATCCGGACCAAACGGAAGCGATCTGGCAGAGAGGAGGCACCCTCCATCCGGCCATCATAGGGTAAGGCTTGGTTCCCGAGGTCTGGAAAATATCGTTTCCCATTCCTGGCGCGCCGGTTCGCCGCGCCCGCAGGAATTTGCGCGGCCGCAGGATTTTCCTGACCTTAACTGTCCGTATGCGGATTTCCGCGCGGCGCCAATGATGTCGGGCTCCAAGAATTAGTGGATCCGACGATGCATAAAGTTGGATTGCAGATGTATTTCCGCTCGCGCCGAACCGCGGTGGTGACGCTCGGGGCGTTTTACGCGAGCCTTCTGCTGGCGTCCGCGCCGCGGCCCGCCTCCGCCCGCGTCAATCCGCTGGAGCTCATCAAGCGGCAGATCCAGAAGGCAAACATGCTCATCGTTCTCGACACGTCGGGATCGATGAACGGCGTCCCGGGCGGCGTCTTCACCTATTCCACCGAGGTGGGTGTCGATTGCGACAACGGGGTTGATTGCCGCGCTGGCGGGGCCGCGGGCACGTGTGTCGGAAATCCGTCCAAAGTCTGCACATCCGACCAGGACTGCCGTGTGGGGTCCTGTCAGCAGGGCGGTGACGCGTGCGGCTCCGACCTGGACTGCCCAGGTGCACCTGCCCACTGCGAGACCACGCTGGAGACCTGCGCCGCCGACTCGGATTGCCCGGCCATCAACGGCACCTGCTCGGTGACCGGGTCATGTACATCGCGGAACCGCACTTGCCCGGCGACGGGCCGGTGTCAGTACGATGCGAACGGCAACGGCCCTGGACCGACCTGCACTCCGGGCGGCGCCGCTTGCGCCTTACCCACCGGCGGCCGGTGCCAGCAGGACGCGTCGATCACGTGCACGACCACCGACAACAGCAACTGCCCCCTCGCCGCGACCGGCACCTGCTCCAGCGGCGTCACGCCGCCGGGAGGATGCAGCAGCAACAACGACTGTCCCGGCAACAGCGGCGCGTGCCGCTACGGCGGGGCCCCGTGCACCGCCCTCGGGGACTGTCCGGATACGCAGGACGTAGGAGGAACGTGCAGCCGGGGCAGCACGCCGGGCGGGGGTTGCCAGAACGACAACGACTGTCCGGGAATCAGCAACACCACCTGCTCGCTGGGCGGCGCATCGTGCGCCAACAACAACGATTGCAAGAACCTCGCGGGCAACTCGTGCGCGAACGACGCGGCCTGCAACCCCGGACGCTGCGCGATGCGGCCGTCGCAAGCATGTGCCGGCAACAGCGGTTGTCGATTCCAGATCTGCACCAAGAACGACGATGCCAGCGATTACGGCAACGTGTTCATAACCTGCGCCTCCGACAACGATTGCCAAGGGAATCGTCGTTGCCGCAGCAACGTCACCACCCCCTGCGCCCGCAATGGATCTTGCAACAATTCCGGCTACTGCCGCGACCCCGAGAAAAGCGTGTGCGTCGGCACCCACCAGCGCGCGACCTGCAACGGGCGCCCGACCAAGCTCTGCACCGTTTCAGGCATCCCCTGCACGGACGGCTCCCAGTGCCCGGGATCCGGCAATCGTTGCGAGTGGCCCGCCAACCGCTGCGACGGAATCGGATCGAATCCTTGCAACCGCCCGCGCACCGCCTGCAACGTGTCTTCGACCAACGCATGCAACGCCGTGGCCAACAACTGCAATGCGCCGAGCAACGTGTGCATCCCCGGATCGACCAATCGTTGCTTGGGCGGGATCACCAACGACACGTGCATGTCCGCGCCCGGATCGACCCCCGGGCCCATCATGATGTGCCGCACCGCACAGACCCGGTGCACGCGGGCCCAGGACTGTCCGGCGGGCGACACCTGCGGTCCAGCGACGTCGCGCACCGTCATGGCCAAGCGCGCGCTGACCAATATCGTCCAGGGAAACTTCAACCTCATCAACTTCGGATTGATGACCTTCTGGCAATCCGGCTACTTCCCGTACTATCGCGCCACCAGCACCTCCTCGACGACGCTGACCGCGTTCCATTCACGCCAGAAACTGGAAGCCGCCGGCTGCTTCGATCCCGCCACCGGACCGACGGCGAGCTGCTTGATCTCGGGCATCCCCCAGGCGCTGGTCGCGTCGACCAACAGCCGCTACCGCGTGCACCTGGGAGGAGCGTCATTTACCACCAGCGACCAAAACTGGTGCGGCGAGTACTGCGCCACAACACCTGGAATGGGTCATTACGTGGGCAGCACATATCGATACACCGCCACCACAGGAACGTATTCCAGCACGGTTTCGGTGCAAACGTCATATATCGGTAAGGCCAGGACGATTTCCGGAGATCCGTACCTTTATTATCAATCAAACCCGGCCTTCTATAACGGAGGGGCGCTGCCTCCGATGAGCGTCATCAATTGCAACGCCACCGGGGCGTGCGGCGCGCGCTGCGGAGGGCGCTGGGACACGCAACTCGCCCCCTTCCTCGACACCTCGGGCAACCCGACGACGGCGCGCGGCAACGCCCTGGCCATCAGCGCCAACTTCGAAAAGGCATCTTACGGTGGATTGGTCACCTACCATGGCACTCCGTCCGGCTGCACGCTGGAGAACAACGGCGCCTCCGGGCCCAACACCAGCGCGTACCACTACATGAGCGCCGTCATGAACGGCGACGCAGGGCGTGGAATTCCTGCCGATACGCTGTCCTGCCGCGGCAACTTCGTCTTGTTCATCACCGACGGGGCCGCCAACGGACCGGGGGACGTCAACCCGTCCAACGGCGCGTCGATCTGCGACTCCGCCGCGTGCGCCGCCGCCGATCCGCAGGCCGCGGGGTGCACCTGCCGGTCGGTGCTGGCGGCGTGGCACATGCGCCAGAACCTGGGCGTTCGGACGTACGTGGTGGGCTTCTCCGGCGACGTCCAGGCCGGCCAGCCCCGCGTCATCAACGACAACATCGCGCGGGCCGGCGGCACCGACAACGGCAACGACGGCGTCGCCCCCTACGCGCTGCTGGCCACCAATGAAGTCGAGCTGGAGTCCGCGCTGCAGCGCGCGGTGTTCGATGCCGTGCGCGGCAGCTACGCCACGTCGCCGGCCGCGTCGTCGTCAGGCACACAGCAAACCAACCGCGTCGACCCCGGCACCACCGTGCTCGATTCGCGGGTGGACTTTCCGAGCTGGAAGGGACACCTGCTGGCCTACGATGCGTCCGGATCCACGCCCACGCTGATGTGGGACGCGGCGGTTCTGTTGGCGAACATGAACTGGTGGGAACGGCGCGTCTACACCTGGGACGGCGCCGCCATGGTCCGGATCGCGTTCGATCCGTCGACGCGAACGATGTCCTCCTCGCTCAAGACCAAGCTGCGCGGCATGGGCCTCGGCGCCACGGACGACGAGGCGGAAAAGATCGCGCGCTGGATGCTCGGCGATCCCGCCATGCGCAATCCGGCGATCTTGGGGTCGATCATCAATTCGACGCCCATCGACGTTGGTCAACCCGGCAACAGCCCGCTTCCGGGCGGCAACGCGTTCTATCTCGCACACCGCGACCGGCCGAACCTGACTTACGTGGGCGCCGACGACGGCATGCTGCACGCGTTCTTTACCCGCGCCGCCACCGTGGGATCGACGAACTTCGCGGCGGGCAGCGAAGCGTTCGCCTTCATTCCGCAGGACATGTTCCGCGTGGTCACGCGCCAGTACGTCCTGGGCGGCCAGCCGGCGGATCCGGCGCGCCACATCTTCGGCCTGGCCAACTCGCCGAAGGTCAAGAATCTATGCATCTCGCGCTGCGACGACCCGGCGGCCGCGGTGTGGAAGACGCTGCTCATGATGCCGGCCGGCTACGGCGAGAACGAGTCCTTCGTGCTGGACATCACCGCGCCCTTCAGCAGCGCCGGCGTTGCAGATCCGCCGGTCACCATGAAATGGCACACCGAATCGACCTCAGCGGGCGTTTACGAGGGGGCCCTGGGGCTCACCATCTCGGTCCCGGCGTTCTTCCTCAACAAGACCACGGGTCTCGACGATTTCCGGGTGATATTCGGGTCCGGGTATCCGGTTGATCCGAGCAGCACGACGCAGGGGCGGCAAGTGGTGACCGCCTCGGCCGCCACCGGCACGGTCATCGAGACCCGCAGCGTGTCCCCCAACAGCTCCTGCGCGCTGGACCTGGCGCTGCTGGGCGACGTGGCCACCGCGCGGGACTTCGCCGCAGGCCAGGACAACAAGCTCCTGGCGGCGTATCTCGGCGACACTCATGGACGCCTCTGGCGATCCCGCGTCGGCATCCCGCTGGCTCAGGTCGCCGACCTCGACTGCAACCACCCGCTGGTGTTCTCACCCGCGGTAGTTCAGCTGGACCGCGACGATCCCGCCAACCACGCGCGCGACATCTATCTGGTCCAGGTCACGAACTCGGCGCTGGACGACGAAACCCGCACGTTCCCTCCGTCCAAGATAGTGCTGATCAAAGAAAAGGCCGACGCCGCCGGAGTCGTCACGACCGATTCGACGTTCGGCACAGCGGGGAAAGTCGTTCTGACCGTGGGCGTCGACAACCAGATCTGCGGCGTCACCGGCACGAACGGCGCCTGCACGACCCCCATGCCCGCGGGCGCGCGCCCCACCGGAACCCCAATCGCCATCCTCCGTCGCGACGGGTCGGGCTTCATCATCATGGCGCTCTGGTACACGCCCGCGCCCAACGGATGCGGCAAAGGGACGACCTATCTCACCATTCACCAGGTCCTGGCGGACGCCGTCAGCCAGAGGCTGGGCCTGGTGGTCGGCAACGAGCCCGTCATCAGCCCGGTCATCGTCGGCGGCAAAGTGGTCGTGGTGGGCTCGGCCGGCGCCACCAACATCAGCAGCAGCCTGGGCGTAACCTTGACCCCCGGCACCTCCGCCCCCACGACCGGCGCCCGCCAGGGCGCTTACGGCGTGGTCGGCTGGACCGAGCTCGTGGACTGAGCTGAGGATGCGAACGCCCGATGTGCGTCGAGAGGTATCCGTCCGACGGGTATTTCCTCCTCCTCGCGCCTAGACGCCCTGACTCCGGGTGTAGACGAAGACGGCGGCGATCAGGCACACCACCACGGCGGCGACGGTCAGGGCGTCGCGCGTGCCGAATCTGACGCGGAAGGTGGGGTCGTGGGTGCGGAGGGCGGAGTAAAGCGCGCCGGCCAGGCCCAGGTAGATCCAGAAGATGTTGTGCGGGGAAAACGAAAGGAAGAACGACCCCACCATCAGCCCGCACAAGGTGGCGAGGATGGTCATGGCGGCGACGTCGGCAAAGCGGGCGTCGGGCTGGCCGCGCAGGCGTCGCAGCGCCGTGATGGGAATCTTGAACGTGACGTAAACCAGGCTGGTCCAGATGAAGGCGCCGAAAAGGCCCGTCTCGGCCAGCGCGAGAATGAACGAGTTGTGCGCGGTCAAATAGTGGTGCTCGATGAATTGCCCTTTCCCCACCCCGAAGATCGGTGAGCGCCGCCACATATCGAGCCCGGCCGACCAGCACTCCAGCCGTTCTAGCGACGACGATTCTGCATCGATTCCCTGGCGCCCGCCGAGCAGCAGCACAGGCGCCGAAACCAGGAAGCCCGCCACCAGGCCGCGCCAGCCCAGCCGCCGGACGAAGTAGGCGCCGATCACGGCGGCGAAGACCAGCTGGCCGCTGCGCGATTGCGTGTAGATGTCGCACACCAAGACCAGGCCGAACGTCGCCAGGGCCAGACCCAGCCGCGGCAGGGAGCGGCGGCGCTCGAACGCCGCCAGCGCGAACGGCGCGCCGATGCTGATGGCCAGCGCCAGCTCGTTCGGATCCTGCAGGATGCCGCGATAGCGAATGCGGCCGTTGGCGACGGATGTCGTGCCGAACAGCCCGACCCGCTCGCAGCTGTACTCGGCGCCGGGCTCGGGGCTGTCGCGCTCGCAGTCGTAGCGGGTTTCGCAGGGGCGCCCGTCGGGGACGTTGGTGGTGAGGTCCGTCAGGTTGCGCTCGTCGAGCTTGATGCAGCCGAACGGGGCGTGGGCCTGGTGGACGCCGACGACGGCCAGGAACAGAGCCAGCACCACCAGCGTCGTCCCCAGCACCTGCAGCCCGCGGAAGGTCTGCACGCCGAGCGCGATGATCAGGCACAGGAAGACGGTGATGAAAGACAGCGGGAGCTGGGCGGGGAGCGAACGGGGATCGTTGGCCGCCAGCGTGAACAGCGACCAGCCGAGGTCGACCACCACCAGGCCGAGCTGCGGAGACCAGCGCATCCGGGTGAGCCCGAGGCGCAGGTCGACGGCGAACCCGAACACGGCCACCGCGCAGAAGATGTACAGGAAGGGAACCGACTGCAGGGAGTCGAAGTATTCCTGTGGCCTGACGTAGAGAAAGACGATGAGCGAAACGATTCCAGGGATGGCGAACATCAGTGGATCGGCTTATGGTGCGCCTTCGTGTCGCCTGTCGCCATCCTCCGCGCCGCTTCGTTCAAGGTCTTCGTCGCGATGGTCGTCGTCGTTTGGGCGGTCGGGCTGGCGCTGCCCGCGTGCCGGACGCCGGCGCCGCCTTACGACTATAGCAAGGAGCCCGATCCCCGCCGGCAGGAGTTCGTCATCGGGCCGTCCGACGTGCTGCGCATCAGTGTGTGGCGCAACCCGGATCTCTCGGCGGAGGCCACGGTCCGCCCGGACGGCACCATCACGCTGCCTTTGGTCGGCGACGTGATGGCCGACGGCCGGACCCCGGGCCAGGTGCGCGCCGAGATCGCGCAGCGCCTCGGGGGCTTCATCAAGGACGAGGCGGCGACCGTCGCGGTGGCGGTGACCGGGGTCAACAGCTATCGATTCACGGTCAGCGGCAACGTCGAAAAGGGCGGCCTGTTTACGTCGAAGCACTTCGTCACGGTGATGGAGGCCATCGCCATGGCGGGGGGCCCCACGCGCTTCGCGTCGGCGGACCAGACTTTGATCGTGCGGCCCGAGCGCGGCGGCAAGACGCGCCGCATTCCGGTGAACTACACCGCCGTCAGCACCGGCCAGCGCCCGGAGCAGAACCTGGTTTTGCTGGCCGGAGACACGGTGTTCGTTCCTTAGGACCCGGGGAAGAATAACATGCGCATTCAGGACGCCGATCCATCCCGGCTGGCTTCGTTGCTCGTCGCTTACATACCGACGGGTATGCGCACTCCTCGCGCCTCGCCATCCAGGCGCCTCGGCACCCTGATCTGCGCAATTTATTCTTCCCCGGGTCCTTAGAAGGCGGCGCCGGAGCGTGTCGAAACGGGCTTGGGTCGCGGGCGCGCTGGATCGCGTGGGCGTGCTGGCCCCGCTTCTGGCAGTGCGCGCGCGGCCGTGGTGGCCGTGGCAGTCGCTGCTGGTGCTGACCTACCATCGGGTGGCGGCGGCGGGCAGCGGGCACGACGCCGGCGTGGTGGACGCCACGCCTGAGCAGTTCGACCGGCAGCTCGGCATCCTGCGGCAGCACTTCAGCCTGGTGGGGCTCGACGAGCTGCGCGCGTTTCGAGCGGGCGCGCGGCTGCCGCCCAACCCGGCGGTCGTGACCTTCGACGACGGCTATCTCGACAACCACGATCAGGCGCTGCCGATCCTGCTGCGCCACGGCGTGAGGGCGATTTTCTTCGTCGCGACCGGCTACATCACCGACCGCCGTCTGTTCTGGTGGGAGCGCATCAGCTACCTGACGGCGGCGACCCGGCGGGACCGGCTGGCGATTCAATATCCGGAGGCGGCTGAGTTTCCGGTGCGGGACGAAGCCGGGCGCCAGGCGGCGGCGCGCGCGCTGCACGCCGTCGTCAAACAGCGCCGCGGCCTGGACCTCGACCGCTTCCTCGACGGGATTGTGGAGGCGGCCGGCGTCCCCTGGAGCGCGGCGGAGGAGCGCCGCCAGGCGGACGCGTTGCTGATGACGTGGGACCATGTCCGGGCGCTGCGCGACGCGGGCATGGACGTGCAGTCGCACACCCGATCTCACCGCATCCTCAAAACCATGTCGCCCGACGACCTGGAGCGCGAGCTGGCGGCGGCGAAGGCCGACCTGGAACGCGAGCTCGATCGCCCGATCACCGCGCTGGCGTATCCGGCGGGATCGTCCATCGCGGACGACGCGGCCGTGCGCGCCGCCGTCGCGCGCGCGGGTTACGAGCTGGGATTCACCACGTCGGGCGCGGTCAACGACCTGCGCAAGCCGCTCGATTTCCTGGACATCGCGCGTCGTTCAATCGACATGGCGGTGTCGGATTCGTTCTTCCGCGCGATGCTGGCCATCCCCGCGCTGGGGCACTGAGTCCAGGGGGAGCCGCGAGCGCGTCAGCGACGGGCGAAGCGGTACACCGAGCCTTCGAGAGACATGAGATAGAGCTCGCCGCTTCCGTCTTCGCCGAAGGACGACAACCGCGAGAGCCGCGTGTCGGGATCGAGGACGCCGCGCCATTCCCAGTGGTCGGCGGCGCGGCCCTCTTTGAAGCGGAAGCTGCGGATGATGGCGGTACAGTAGTCGGCGTAGAAGTAGCGCCCTTCGAGATCGGGCAGCGCTTTGCCGCGGTACACGAAGCCGCCCGTGACCGAGCAGCCTGCCGCGTGGGTGTATTCCGCCGCGGGCAAGATCAGGCCGTCCTGACGACATCCGTCGCGCCCGTAGCAGTGACCCATGCCCTCCACGATGGCCCAGCCGAAATTCCGAACCGGCGTGGCGACGATGGACGCCGCCGGGACCACGTTGATCTCTTCGTATAGATACTGGCCGACGTCCGCGATGTAGAGGTCGCCGGTGGCCCGGTCGAAGCTGTAGCGCCACGGGTTGCGCAGACCCAGCGCCACGATCTCGGGCGCGGGCGGATTGCCGCCGCTTCCGCCGACGTCCATGCGCAGCATCTTCCCGAGCCACGCGCGCGGATTCTGGCCATTGCCTTTGGGATCGCCGGCCGAGCCGCCATCGCCCAGGCCCACGTACAGCCGCCCATCCGGACCGAAGGCCAGGTGGCCTCCGTTGTGGTTTCGGTAGGGCTGCTCGACATACAGGATCTGTCGTTCGCTGGCCGGATCCGGACGCTCGCCGGCGCCCGGCGCGGCGGCCGAACGCGGGACACGCCACTCGAGGACGCGGGTGTGGCCGTCGCGTCCGGTGAAGTTGGCGAAGACGCGCCGGTCATTCGCGTCGGAGAACGAAGGGTGGAAGGCGATGCCCAGAAGGCCCTGCTCGCTCTCGCCCGCCACGCCCTGGGTGACGCGCGCGGACAGGTCGATGAACGGCTCGCGGTCTACGGCGCCCGCGGGCCGTACGACGCGCACGCGCCCGGTCTGCTCGGCGACGAACAGCCGCCCCGAGGAATCAGCGGGCTGCGCGATGAGCGCCACCGGCCGATCCAGCCCGGTCGCCACGCGCTCCAGCCGCACGCGCGCGGCGATGGCGGCGGGGGGCGGCGGGAGTGGAGGCGAAGGGCTCGCCGCCGCCGCGGCGGCCGCCGATTCGCCGCGCCGGCACGACACGGCGCCGGCCGCCAAACCGATGATGCTGAGCGCGGCCGCAGCCAGCACCGCCGTCCTTCGCGTCCCGCCCCCTGCCGCATCCGGCGTCATCGCTGGGGACGAGCTTTAGCATATCGTCTCCACCCGGACGATGCGGGTCACCGAACGGACGTTGCTCGCGCTGTCGGTGGCCGTGAGCGTGATGGTGTGGTCCACCGTGCCGAAGAACGAGAAGCCACACGTGGTGTACAGCTTGACGGTGATCGACGCGCCTTGCCCCAGCACCTGCGCTCCGGAGGCGGGCGCTCCCGGCTGCACTTCGCCCCGGTTGGTCGTCCACACCAGCGCGGCGCCGGACAAGGTGCCGTCTTCGGTGTCAGTCGCGGAGCCCGTCAGCGTGATGGACTGGTAATAGCCGTTCGCGTCGCTGGTCGACGGCGTGAACTTCGCATCCGGGCCGGAGCCGGCCATGTCCGCCGGATTGGTGATGCTGACGACCGGCGCGTTGTTCGTGCACACCGCGACGGAGAACGGGGCCGTGGCTTCGTTCGCCAGGCTGTGCTCGTCGGTCGCGCGTACGCGCGCGGTGTACGACCCGGCCGGCAGCATCCTGACGATCGACGCGCCGGTTCCGCTCAACCCGGCGGGCGTCGAGCTCCAGACGATGCCGCCCGGTGGAAACGGGAAATCCGGCGAGTTGTTGGCGTCGCTCACATCGGCAACGAACATGATGCTGTCGGTGGTGCAGAAGCTGGCCCCCGCCGCCGGTTGACGGATGCTGACCGACGGCGGGTTGTTGGCGACCGTCACGTTGACCGACGTTGCCGCCGACTGCACGCCCGCCCGGGCCGTGGCCGTGATCGCGTGAGCGCCCACGGACAGGGCCCGGGTGCTGAGGTTCGCGCCCGAACCCAGCTCGCCGTCGCGATCGCTGGACCAGACGATGGCCAGGCCGCCGTCGTCGAGGTCGAACGCGGTCGCCGACAAGCTGGCGGGCCAGCGCCAGGCCAAGGTTTGCCCCTCGGTGGGGCGGTCGATGCGAATGAACGGCGGTACGTTGCCGTTGAGCGCGCGCTGCACTGCGCCGAACGCGTTCACGCGCCGCTGGTGCCCGCTGCCCGACGTGACGCCGCCCCGGTGCGCGCTGTCGCGAACGATGGCCCACACCTCATCCTGGGTGAGCGACGGCTTGGCCGCCCACACCAGCGCGGCGACCCCTGCCACGAACGGCGACGAGAAGCTGGTGCCATGCTTGAGCCGGGCGACGTTGTCCGGGCTGCCGGGCGTCGGCCCCACCCAGACCGAAAACGGCGCGTAGATGTCGACCGAATCGTCGTCCGCGCGGCTGCCGAAGCTCGAGCTGGGATGGATCCGGATCTGGTCGTGCTCGAGGCCTCCGACGCAGACTACCCGCGCCAGCTCGCACGGCACATGCAGGACGCCGCGCGGGCTGCCGTCGCCGTCGTCGACGTCGATGGGGCTGTTTCCGGCGGAGGCGAACATCAGCGTTCCCAGGCCGTGAACCGCGGTGGTGACGCCGCTCATGACCACGCCCAGCGGCGGCCCGAACAGCGCGGACAGCGCCTCCCAACCCCAATCGATCCCGAAGCCGAAGCTCATGTTGACGATGCGGGGCCGCTCCGCCGACACGCCCACCAGCGTCGCTGAAAATCCGCCCATCAAGGCGATGACCCAGTCGGCGACGCTGCCCGGCGCGGCGACCGCCACCAGCTCGCCGACGGGCCCGGCGGGTCCGGCCGCGCCGAAGCTGTTGTCCGGCCGTCCCATGGCGGCGCTGACCACTTCGGTGCCGTGCCACGGGCAAGCCGTCCCGCCCGAGCAGGCGCCCGGATTCCGGGTGCCGTAAGACGAACCGAAAATGGCGTGGCGCTCGGGGAAATCCATGCTGGGCGCGAACCCGCCGTCCCAGATCATCATCTTGACCCGCTGGCTCAGCCGCCCGGCGGCGGCCAGGGCTTGCCACGCGGCCCCGACGCCGATGTCCTGCGTGCTGCCGCGACTCATGTAAGGCAAGGCGAAGGCGTTGTTGACGAACCCGTTGTCTCCGGTGGGCGCTTCACTGGCGGTGCCTTCCGGGATTCCCATCCCGACCAGGATCCAGTTCGGGCTGACGGTGATCCCTTCGCGCTCGGACTCCGCGAGCGCCACCGCCAGCAAATTGAGCGCGGCTTGGCTGGACACGCGGAAGTCGCCCCGCGCTCCGGGGGTCCGCGCGCCGAGCTCGGTCAGCGTCTTCGCGGCGTCGATGGCCGCCGGGTTGACCTGCACGTGGTAAAGGGGCGTCACGCCGGTCAAGCCGGCCCCGGCCGTGTCCGCCGTGCCCAGCAGCTTGCCGTTCCAACGAGCCAAGATCCCATCGAGCTTCGCCCGACTCGAGGTCGAAATGATGAGCTCGTCGATGACGAAGTCGGTCTCGACGCCGCTTTCGCCGACGAAGCGCGCCGCGACGCGGTCGGGTCCCCCGGACGCCGACGGGATGGTGGCCTGCGACGGCGTCAGCGCGGGGGTGACGGCGATTCGCACCACGCCGCCGGGCGACACCGTATCGGTGGCGCCGCCCGCATCGGGGATCGGCGTCGATCCTTCGGCCGCGGGAGCGTCCCCTGAGAGGCTGTCCCCTGCGTCCGCGTCGGACGTTGCTTGATCCCCGCGGGCGTCCTCACGCGCGGCATCCGACCCACCGCCGCCGCCAGGATCTTTGTCCGATCCGCACGCGAAGACTGCCGCCCCCAGCAGCGCCGTCGTCATCGCGATGGCCGGCGCGCGCCGAAACTGAATTGATAGCTTCATGGCGCCATCTTGGCCGGGCCGCCGCGCGGGATCTCCAGCGGAGCTTCACGCGAAGCTCATTTTACCGTCATTTGTTACACTGCCCGGGCAGGTTCAGACGCACTCCGAAGCCATGATGCGCGAGCTGAAAGACGCAGTGCGAGTTGCTGATGCCGCGGCGGACCGTGCGCCCGGCGTCGTCGTTGGCGGCAAGTATCGCCTGGGAAACGAGATCGGCGCAGGAGGAATGGGGCGCGTCATGGCCGCCGAGCACCTCATGCTCAAGGGCTCGGTGGCGCTCAAGCTGCTACCGGCCGCGAAGGACACCGCGCACCGCCTGCTGCGCGAGGCGCGGGCGGCCCAGTCGTTGCGCTCGGAGAACGTGATCCGGGTTTACGACGTCGGCCTGGACGCCGGCCGCCCCTACATCGTCATGGAACGCCTGGTCGGAGCGAATCTTCGGCAGGTGGTCGAGCGCGAAGGCACCTTGGCCGTGGCGGCGGCGGTCGATTGCGTCATCCAGGCGTGCGCCGGCCTGGCGGAAGCGCACGCGGCTGGGATCGTCCACCGCGACATCAAGCCCTCCAACTTGTTTCTCACGCGCACGCACGCGGGCGAGCCGCTGGTCAAGATCCTGGACTTCGGAATTTCGAAGACGCCGTTCTTCGACCTCCCGGGGGAGCGCACGGCGGATGACGCGCTCCTGGGATCGCCGGCGTATATGTCGCCAGAGCAATTGCGGCACCCGAGCCGGGTCGACGGCCGCACGGACGTGTGGGCGCTGGCCGTCACGCTTTATTGGCTCACCACCCGGGCGCAGCCGTTTTCGGGGACCACGTTCATGGACATGAGCGTGGCCATCGCCGCCGAGCCGTATGTGCCTCTGGCGGTCCGTCTGGCCGACGCGCCCGCGGATCTCGACCGGGTGCTGGGGCGCGCGCTGGCCAAGCGACCCGAGGAGAGGACCGCGACGGTGCAAGCGCTGGCGACTGACCTGGCGCCGTTTGCCACGGCCGGCGGCCAGGAATGCGCGCGCCGAATCGCCTTGCGCACCGGGCCCGGAACCACGGTGGCGCCGAATCGGGCGCTGGCGGATGAGATGGACGCCGGCGAAGTCACCGTCACGGATGCGGGGTCGGACCGGAGCGAATCCGCCGGGCGGACGACGGGTCGTCCCCGAAGGCGATGGATCGCCGCCTGGGCCGGCGGCGCGGCGGCCGTCGTCGCCAGCGTCGGCTGGTTGGTGGCGGGCGCCCAGGGAGACGACGACGAGGGCGAGGGCCAAGGCCCGCGTCACGACCGCGGCATCCCTTCCTTGTCAACGTCGGCCCACCAGCCGCCGGAGCCACACCCCGGCGGCGCGCCATTGCCGCCTGAATTCGAGTCCTCGGCCGAGCCCGGACCTGTGTCGCCCATCGTCGGCCAGAAAGACGGCAAACGCCGAAGCGCCGCGGCTGCCAGACCACCGTCCCAGCGCGTCGAGCCCCGTCCCGGGAACGCCGTGCCGGCCGCCACCGCGAACCCCGACGACGTGCCTCGGCCCATCCCGGCGGCGCCCGCGATCACGACGCCGCCTCCCCCCCGCCGCTTGGACCGCGACGGCATTCCCATTCTCGAGTGAGGCGAGGGTTGTCGGCGAGCACGATTTTGATTGCAATCTTATCCGGATTGTATATCGAGCCGGCGCTTCCGCCCTCGCCCGCAGACGAAGCGCGCGCGGACGAGCTGCTGCGGCAGGGCGTGGCCCTGCGCCACCAAGGCGAGGAAGAGCGGGCCTACGCCCTGTTCGTCCAGGCTGACGAGCTTGCGCCCTCGCCCCGGACCAAGGCGCAGCGGGCGCTGGCCGCCAAGTCCCTGAGGCGCTTCGATGAAGCCGAGCAGCTCCTGCGGGTGGCGCTCGCGTCGAACGGCGATCCCTGGATTGAGCAGCACCGCGCCACGCTGGATCAGGCGTTGGCTTTTGTCATACGCGCGAAGCCGGCGCCTCCCGCCCCGGCGCTGGTTGCGCGGCCCGCTTCGCCTCCCCAGCCGGCCCCCGCGCTTCCTCGGCTGCCGCCGCCGCCTGCCGCCCCGCCCCACGCTCCGCCCAGACTGTGGCGCCCGTCGGTCGTGATCACGGCGGCCGTCGCCGCCGCTGGCCTGGCCGCGGGATCGATGCTGGGGCTCGAGGCGCTGGATCTGAAAAGGCAGCGCGACGCGGTCTGCCCGGATCGGACGTGCCCCACGGAACAAGGCGTCGATCTCGACCGACGAGGGCGGCGCGTCGCCTTGGCAGCGGACGTCGGATTCGCCGTGGGCATCGCCGGCGCCATCACGGCCACCACCTTGGTGCTGCGCGCCCGCGGAGCGGCCGCGCAACCGACCGAGCCCCGGGCGTCCATCGCTCCGTTGCCGTCGGGCTTCGCGCTCAGCCTGCGGCTATGAGCCGTCGTCCGTGGCGCCGTCGAACAGGTGCGCGGCCTCGATGCGCGCTCCGCCCGCCCGTTCGACCGCGGCGCGCAAGCGGCGTTTGAGCTCACGAAGGTTGTCGGGAACGCGATGGCGCAGAAGGCCGAGACCGGCGGCGGCCGTAAACCGGGTTCCCTGCGTGCCCAGCTCGTCGAGAATCCGGGCCACGTGGTGCCCGAGCGCGCCGTCGACATCACTATCCGCCGTAGCGGCGAGCCCTTCGCGCAGCAGGAACAAGGTCCGGCCACATTCGAAGACGTCGCCATCGCGCAGAACGCGGCGGTCCTTCCTCCGTCCGTTGACGAACGTGCCGTTCTTCGACTGTGCGTCCAGCACACACCAGGCTTTCGCGCTTCGCACCAGCCGGGCGTGAACCCGCGACACGGCGTCGCCGGGAATCTTGATGATCAGCCGGCGCGTGATCGGGCCGTCGAGCTGCTGGACGGATCGCTCTTCGCCGCGGCCGATCTCGATCTCGTCGACGTTCGCCAGATCGTGGCGCGCGGCGCCCAGGGCCGGATCGTCGCAGTGAAGCGCGACGAACAGGCGGCTCGGCCGCACGGGCATCCCCGCGGCATCCCGGGTCGCGGTGGCGGTGGGCTCGAGCGTCGGCGGCGATACGGAGGAGGCCGCATCGGGAGCGGGCGCCCACGTCGAGGTCGGGGCGATGAACCGAAACCCGCGGCCGCGCGCCGTGCCGATGAACCGCGGCGCCTCCGGATCGTCGCCCAGCGCCTTGCGCGCCAAGCTCACCGCCTGGCTCAGCGAGCCTTCGTTGACGAAGACGCCGGCCCACACCGTGCGGAAGAGCTCGTCCTTCGAAACCACGCGGTGGCGGTTTTGGGCCAAGTAGATGATGAGGTCCAGAACCTTCGGCTGGACAGCGAGCGGCCGACCGGCGCGCCGCAGCTCGAAACGGGCTGAATCGAGCTCGAACTCATCGAAGCGCATCGTCATGGACGCGTGGTCGTGACGCTGACGCGGATGTCGTCCATCCAGAACGCCCCGACGCCGGGCAACGGTTTGACGTTGCCGCGGGCCAGCCAGCCCGACGGCGGTCGCTTGACCGCGCACGCCAGCGTGGCATCGGGCACCCGCGCGAGCGCTGCCGGCCCGCCGCCCGCCTGGTCCACCCAGAGCTGTCCGACGCCCGTCGTCCCATCGAGTCGGTAGGTAATCCGATAGACGGTGTCGGGGGGGAGCGGCACGACGCCCGAGGCGTCCCGTGTGTCCGAGCAGTAGAGGCGAATCCCCGCGGGAGTCGCGGGTTGCAACCCCGGGGTGCCGGGACGGGCGGGGTTCCATGCCAGCGCGACGGCGGTCTCGCGCGCGGCGGGCTCCACCGCGCCGTCGGCTGCCAGATCGACCGGGATGAACGGCAGCGCGTTGAAGTTGGGATCGCCGCGGCCCCGAAACAGAAACTCCGCGGTGATCGCCTCGGCGCTGTCCGCCCAGCATGGGTCGCATCCAATCCATCCGTCGTGGGGCACCTCGACACTTTGACGGCCAGCCAGCGGGGCCACGGTCGAATCGCAGTCCGCCTTCATGGGCAGTCGGCTTTCAAAGCGAAACGGCGGCCGTTCACCGTCGCAGCGCCCCGCACCCGAGGCCGCCTCCGCATCCTGGAAGTAGAGCGGCGCAGGACCGAGCCCGCGCTCGGGCCCGAACCCCGCGAGCTCGACACAGCCGGCCACCCCGAGGACAGCGCCCAGCAAGGTACGCTTTCGCGCGGGATGAAGCGCGCCTCTTCGCCGCATTGCGGGGATTCTACGGTCTCGACCGCGGCGGCCGAAGCCCGAAGCGCGAAGGTCCGGGCCGCCCCTTGCCGCGATCCCCGATACACTGGCGGGTATGTGTGGCCTCGCCGGCATCTTGAACCTCGCGCCCGGGCCGCCACCGGTCGAGGACGAGCTGGCCACCTTGATAGCCCCCCTGCGCCACCGCGGACCGGACGACACCGGCGTGCGCGCAGAGCGCGAGGTCGGCTTGGCCCACGCGCGCCTGAGCATCGTCGACGTCGAGGGCGGCCGGCAGCCCATCGGCAACGAGGACGGGTCCGTGTGGGTGGTGTTCAACGGCGAGATCTACAACCACGTCGAGCTCAGGCGCGAGCTGGCGGCGCAGGGCCACCGCTTCACCACGCGCTCGGACACCGAGGTGATCGTGCACGCCTACGAGCAGCACGGGCTGGCCTTCGTGCAACACTTCAACGGCCAGTTCGCCGTGGCCCTGTGGGATCGCGCCCGCCGCCGCCTGGTCTTGGCGCGCGATCGGGTGGGCGTGCGGCCGCTGTTTTACACGCAGGCGGCGGGGCGGCTGCTTTTCGCGTCGGAGATCAAGGCGTTGTTCCAGGTGTCCTCGGTCCCGCGGGCGCTCGACCGCCGGGCGCTGGCGGACATTTTCTGCTTCTGGTCCCCGCTCGAGCCGCGGTCGTCCTTCGAAGGCATCCATCAGGTTCCTCCCGGGCACATCCTGACCGTGGATCTGGCTTCCGGCGGCGGCTCCCGCGCGCCGACGCAAGCTCACACGCAGACGCTGTCTCGTTTCTGGGATTGGACGTTCCCTGACGACGGCCCCGGTGACGGCGGCGGCATCGAGGATCGCGCCGACGAGCTGCGCGCCGTGCTGGCCGACGCCGTCCGGCTGCGGCTGCGCGCGGACGTTCCGGTCGGCGCCTATCTCAGCGGGGGTCTCGATTCGTCGGTCATCGCCGCCCTGGTCAAGGCCGAGACCCAGACGCCCCTGCGCACGTTTTCGGTGGAGTTCGACGATGCGGAGCTCGACGAGAGCCACCATCAGCAGGCGATGGTGCGCCACCTCGGCACCGACCACACTGCCATCCGCTGCTCGCGCCGCGACATCGGCCGCGCCTTCCCGACAACCGTCTGGCACGCGGAAACCACGCTGCTGCGCACGGCGCCCACGCCGCTTCTCTTGCTGGCCCGCGCGGTGCGCGACGCGCGCTACAAGGTGGTGCTGACCGGCGAGGGCGCCGACGAAGTCTTCGGTGGATACGACCTCTTCAAGGAGGCGCAGGTCCGGCGCTTCTGGGCTCGCCGTCCCGATTCCAGGCTGCGCCCATCGATCCTGCAGCGCCTCTATCCCTATCTGGCGGCTTCGCCCGCGGCCGCGCCCGCGTTCGCGCAGAGCTTTTTCGGCCACGGGCTGTCCGCGCCCGACGATCCCTTCTTCGGCCACCGGCCGCGCTGGACCACCACCCGTCGGACGTGGCGCTTCTTCAGCGACGACACGCGGGCGGGGCTGGCCGACTACGACCCCGAGGCGCAGCTCCGCGGCCAGCTGCCCGCCGACATCGCGCGCTGGGCGCCGTTGAGCCGCGAGCAGTACATCGAAGGCCATACGCTGCTCTCCGGTTATCTGCTGTCGGCCCAGGGCGATCGTGTGGCGCTCGCCAGCTCGGTGGAGGGCCGCTTTCCGTTCCTCGATCATCGGGTGATGGAGCTCGCCAGCCGTCTTCCCGTCCTGCACAAGCTGATGGGGCTCAAGGAAAAGCACTTGCTCAAACGCGCGACGGCCGACCTCGTGCCGGCGGCGATCCGCCGCCGCCCCAAGCAGCCCTACCGCGCGCCGGACAGCGGAAGCTTCTTCCATGACGGCCGCCCCCTCGACTACGTGGCCGATCTCCTGTCACCGCGGCGGCTGGCGGACGCCGGATACTTCGATCCGCCGGCGGTGGCCCGCCTGATGGACAAGTGCCGCGCCGGCCGGGCCATCGGCTTCGTCGACAACATGGCGTTCGTAGGCGTGCTTTCGACCATGCTGCTCGACGAGATGATGATCCGCAGAGGCGCGCCGCTGGCCGAGACGGACGCCGCGTGCTGATTCACGACCTCCTGGAAAACGCGGCGCGCCGCTGGCCCACCAAGGTGGCGCTGATCGCGGGGGAGCGCCGGCTGACCTACCGCGAGCTGGACGGCGCCGCCGATCGCCTGGCGCACGGCCTGGTGGACCGGGGCGTCGAGGCGGGGGATCGGATCGCCATCCAGCTCGACAACAATGCCGACGCGGTCACCGCCTTGTTCGCCGCCGTCAAGGCGGGCGCGGTCTTCGTGATGATCAATCCCGGCACGCGGCCGGGAAAGCTCACCACCCTGCTGCGCGACTCGGGTGCCCGCGTCCTCATCGCCTCCGAGAAGACCGCGGCGCCCGCCGCTCACCTGTTGAGCGAGCTGCCCCGCCCTCCAACCGTGATACGGACCGGGCCGGAGCTCGACGACCTTCGCGCGCCGAGCGGCGCCGCCGTGACCGGACCTCCGCCCGGCCGGCGCGCCGGCGAAGGCGACCTGGCGGCGCTGCTCTACACCTCGGGGACCACGGGCGACGCCAAGGGCGTGATGCTGACACATGGCAACGTCGTGTCGGCCATCGCCTCCATCGTGAGCTACCTCGGGCTGGTGCACGACGACGTGCTGCTCGACGTGCTCCCGCTGTCCTTCGGGTATGGCCTGACTCAGCTCTTCTCCGCATTCCAGGTGGGCGCCCAGCTGGTGCTCGAACGCGGCATGGTCTTCCCCACCATCACCTTGCGCCGCATCGCCGACGAAAAAGTGACGCGGTGGGGAATCGTGCCGACCATCGCGGCGGTCCTGCTGGCGATGGACCTCGGGCGCCATGATCTCTCGTCGCTGCGCACCATCACCAACGCCGGCGCCGCGCTGCCCGACGATCACCTCCGCCGCCTGCGCGCCGCCTTACCCCGAGTGGACCTGGTCTGCATGTACGGGCAAACGGAGTGCCTGCGCATCTCGTACCTGGACCCCGCCCAGGTCGACGCCCGCCTCGGATCCGTCGGCAAGGGCATGCCCAACCAGGACCTGACCGTCGTCGACGAGGACGGACGCGAGGTGGGGCCCGGGGAAGTGGGCGAGCTGGTGGTCAGCGGACCCCACGTCATGCGCGGCTATTGGCAGAGGCCGCAAGAGTCCGCACGAAAGCTGCGCCCCGGCCGCGTCCCCGGCCACACCACGCTGATCACCGGGGATCTCTTCCGTCGCGACGCCGAAGGTTTCCTGTACTTCGTCGCGCGCAAGGACGACATCATCAAGTGCAAAGGCGAGAAGGTCAGCCCGCGCGAGGTGGAAAACGTCCTTCAAGCGCTCCCCGGCGTCGTGGAAGCGGCGGTGGTGGGCGCGCAGGACGCCGTCCTCGGGCAAGCGGTGCGGGCGGTCGTGGTGCTGGCGTCCGGGGCGCGCCTATCCGCGCGCGACGTGCAGCGCCACTGCGCCGACCACCTGGAGGACTTCATGGTCCCGTCGGCCGTGGAGTTTCGCGATTCGCTTCCCAAGAATGAAAATGGCAAGATAATCAAGAAGGATCTTTGATGGACGCCCGCGCGCCTGGCTTCGCGTTCTCCGCGTCCATCCTCGATCTCGATGCCGCGCGCGAAGCCGACCGCATCGCGCAGGCCGTGCTCGAATTGGTGCAAAAACGCCTCAAGCGCCGGGGCGTGGTCGTGGGCGTATCGGGGGGCATCGACTCGGGCGTGGTCGCCGCCCTGTGTGCGCGCGCGCTGGGGCCGCAGCGGGTGGTGGCGCTGCTCATGCCGGAGAAGGAATCATCAGCCGAGTCGCTGGAGCTCGGCCGCCGGCTCTGTGATCATCTGGGGGTGCAGGCCATCCAAGAAGACATCACCCCGCTTCTGGAGGCGTCCGGGTGTTATCGCCGCCGGGATGAGGCGCTGCGGGCGGTCATCCCCGAATATGGCCCCGGCTGGAAAAGCAAGATCGTGCTGCCCGGCGTCCTCGACACCGACATGTACCGCGTGTACTCGGTGGTGGCCCGCTCGCCGGACGGCCGCGAGGTCAAGGCACGCCTTCCGCCGGAGGCCTATCTGACCGTCGTGGCGAGCACCAACTTCAAGCAGCGCGCGCGCAAGATGCTGGAGTACTTCCATGCTGACCGGCTGGCCTACGCCGTCGCCGGCACGCCCAACCGGCTGGAATACGACCAGGGGTTCTTCGTGAAGAACGGCGACGGCGCCGCGGACATCAAGCCCATCGCCCACCTCTACAAGGCCCAGGTATATCAGCTTGCCGCCCACCTCGGTCTGCCGGCGGACATCCGCTCTCGCCCCCCCACCACCGACACCTACTCGCTGCCCCAATCCCAAGAGGAGTTCTATTTCTCGCTCCCGTACCACCAGATGGACCTCTGCCTATGGGCGCGGGACCACGACATCGCCCCCGCCGAGGTGGGGCGCGCGCTCGGTCTCGACGCCGTGCAGGTGGGACGCGTGTTCCGGGACATCGACGCGAAACGCGCCGCGGCCCGCTACTTGGGTTCCCCGCCGCTGCTCGTCGACCCGGCCGCCGCCGATCCGGAAAAGGCTGACCAGACATGAACGTCCAGGAAACGGTCAAGAAGTACATCGTGGAAGCCATGCTGATGGGCCGCGGGGGCGACGATCTCGCCGGCGACACGTCGTTCCTGGCCCGAGACATACTGGATTCCACCGGCGTGCTCGAGCTGGCGTTCTTCCTGGAGGAGACCTTCGCCATCAAGGTGGCCGACGAGGACATGGTCCCCGAGAACCTCGACAGCCTGAACGCCATCGCCGCGTTCGTGGCGCGCAAGCAGGCGCGCGTCGCGGCGGACCGAGGCGGTGTCGCGGTGTCGTCGTCCGGCCGCTAAATCAGAAGTAGATGCGCAGCGCGATGTTGCTGACCAACGTCTCTAGTGTGGCCGGCCGGACGACGCGAACGTAGTTGCCGGTGAACGAGCCTCCGGGTGCTGGATTGCGGCCGCCCGTGAAGGCCACCTCGAAGCCTCCCTCGGCGGCCAGGCTGACCGCCGGCAGATGCAGCCAACCGAGATGGAGCTCGGCGCCGGCCAGCGCGGCCCCGGCCACGGCGAAACGGTGCGTGCGTTCCTGCAAGCGCATGAAGTACCCCGAGACCTGGGGTTTTACGTAGGCGGTCATGTGCGGCCACTGCGCGACCGCGAACGGAAACCCGAGCAGCCCTGCGAGCCCCCACCACGCCGGAACCTCGGCGTCAGGCGCGAGCACCACGACCCCCACGCCGGCGTCGACCGCCCACCTGTGGTTTCGCCAGTAACGAATCCCGATGGTATCGACCACAGCGGTCGAGCCGCGCGCGTCCGCGGCGCCGGCCACGATGGTGTCGGTGCGCACCAGCGTAAAGCCCCACAGCTCCGCCACCTGATCGAGGCCTGTCACCTCCTGTGGCGCGGGTCGATACGCCTCGTCGGCGCGGGCCGCTCCGGGCGCGACCGCGGTCACCGGCGCGGCGGGTGCCGGGGCGACCGCCGGCGCGGGGGGCGGAACCGGCGCGGCGGGCGCAACGGGCGCGGGCATGGGCGCGGGAGGCGGCACGGGAGCCGGCGCGGGCTGTGCACCCGCGATCGCCGGAACGAGCAGGAACGCAAACGCGGAGATTCGGGCGAATGCAGTGCGCGTGAACGTCGGCGTCATGCGTGGCATAGTCAAAAGTCCGCGGCCGAAAGTCAAAAAGCTACTGCGGCCGCGTCCCCGGCGAACGCTGATAGTGCAGCCGCCAGATTCGGGAGCCCTCCGCCTCGCACTGGCGCTCGCGCCGCGACCGCGCCGCGAACCGGCTCTCGGAAAGAAAGCTCCAGGGGCCCGCCACGTTCCGGAAGGCGGCGTGCTCCAGGCAGGCCATGGCGTCCAGCGCGATGTCGAAGATGTCTGTGGCGACCACCACCTCGCCGTCGCCGATCAGCGCGCGCGCCATGGCGTCCACCAGCGCGGGTCCCACCACGCGCCGCTTGCGCTGCTTGGATTTCCACCAGGGATCGGGGAAATTGACGTGGAATCGGCGCACGCTGCCCGGGGCGAACAAACGGTCCATGTCGGTCGACATGTTGGCGAAGACGCTGCGCACGTTGGAAAGGCCGGCCCGCTCGCATTCCCGGTTGGCGCGGTCCACCATCTCGCGCCGGATCTCGACGCCGACAAACGTTCCACGCGGCTCTGCGCGGGCGCGCTCCATCAGGAAGTGGGCCTCGCCCGATCCAAGCTCCACCTCGAGGAACCCCGTCCGCGGCGGCGTCGGCACGCGCGCAACGTCGATGGAAAGCAGATCCGACTTGAGCGGGTTGACGTGCTGCCGGATTCGCATGACCGGGTCCTAAAGTACAGCTCCCCGGAAATTCGTGACCAGTTGGGCCGCCGATCCATCCCTGCTGGCTGTGCCGGGCCTGCACCTCCGCTCAGCCGCGCGTCCGCCCGCCCTTCTTCGTCGTGCCTTTGGAATTGGATTCTCCGAAGGTCGGGCCGCCCTCCCATTCGCTGATGGCGCGCTCCGCCTCACCCAGCTCGTCCGCGGGGAGCGCCCGAATCGCGGCCTCATCGGGAGACGCCGGCGTCAGCGCGGCCGCTCCGGGGAAGGATGGCAATTCGTCCGTGCCCTCGACCGGTCGCCCGCCCGCCGCCCCGAGCTCCGAGCGCACCGCGACGACCCGCCGCCCGAGCTCCGCCAAACGAACCCGCACTTCGGAAGCCAACCGCTGCGCTTCCGCCAGCTTCTGCCGCACGTCGTCCATCTAGCGAGCGGCGGGCTCGGCGGCCGGCATCGTGCCGTGCGCCTTGCGGTCCAGGTGGTTGACCAGGAGCTGCTGCAATATGCCGATGAGGTAGCTCGTCAGCATGTACACCGCCAATCCGGACGGCAGCACCAGCGAAAAACCCGTGAACATCACGGGCATCATGATCTGCATCATCTTCTGCTGCTGGTTGTCCGGTGACGCGGGCGACATCTTCATCTGCACATACATGACCGCGCCCATCACGAGCGGCGTGATGAAGTAAGGGTCCTTCGCCGTCAGATCCTGGATGTGGCCGAAGAACGCGGACCGGTGCAGCTCCACCGCGTACATCAGCGTCGAGTACAGCGCTATCCAGATGGGCATCTGAATCAGGCTTGGCAGACAGCCGCCGAACGGGTTGACCCCGTGGGACTTGTACAGGTTCATGGTCTCGGCGCCCTGGCGCTGGCGATCGTTTTCGAACTTCCGCCTGATGGCCGACAGCTTCGGCGCAAGCCGCTGCATGCGTTTGGCCGACATCAGCGCGCGCTGAGTGGGATAGAACGTCACCGCCTTGACGAAGACGGTCAGGAGGATGATGGCCAGCCCCCAGTTCCCGGCGAAGCGGTAAAACAGCTTCAAAAGCGACAGCAGCGGCCGCGAGATCACCGCCAGGGTCACGTCCACTGCCTCACCGAGCCGCGCGTCCTGCCCGCCCGGCTGAACGTCGTCGAGCTCGGAGATGACCTTCGGTCCCGCAAAGACGGTAACCGCGTAGGCCGTGTTCGCTCCCGGCGGCACGGTCCGCTCGGCGAACGTCAGGGCGCCGGCCGCGGTGTCGACCGTGCGCGTGCGCGCGGCGCAGGTGCGTTCGCGCGGCGGGGTCTCGGGATGCGGGACGGCCGCCACAAGGAAGAACTTCTCGTCGGCGCCCAGCCAGCGTACGGCGCCCACTTTATCGAGCGGCTCTTTCGCCAGATCCTCCACGCTGCGCCGCTCGGCCTTTTCGTTCACGTGGCACACCACCTGCGCGATGCTGTCCGAGGCGGCGGTCAAAAACGACCCGCCCTTCTTGCCGGGGTCTTGGCGCGCGAACATGTGAATCGCCAGGTGGTGGTCCTGGGACTTGGCAGACCGGTTCTCCACCTGAACGTCGAGGCGCAACCGGTAACGCGCCGGATCCGCCTTGTATCGTTTCTCAACGCGGACGGCGTCGGTCTCAGTCCGGAAGACCACGGTGTCGGGCGCCGGCCGCTCCACGTGCCAGACCCCGGCTTCGGGAAGCTCGAAGTCCGACTCGGGGAAGGTCACGCGCAAGGGCGCCGTCTCTGGCTCCGCGGTCGGCACCACGTTGATGCCGCTGCTCGGATCGCCCTTCTTCAGGAAAAACTTCTCTTCTCGAAGCCGAGCCCGCCGCAGCGTGCCTCCGTAGCTGGACAGCTCGAAGGTGACCGCGGGTGTCTCCAGCGTCACGATCTCCTCGGGCGGACGCGGAGCGGCGGGTGCACGCTCTGGCGATTCATTTCCCGGCGCCGGCGTCGGGGCCGCGGCGGACGCGCCCGCGGCGGGGAGGGCCCCGGGCGGAGCCGGCGTTGCGGCCGGGGCGCCCGAAAGCGTCGGAGCCGGCGGCCGCGGCGCGGATGTCGGCGCCGGAAAGATTTTCCACCACGCAACCAGGATGCCCATGCAAAGGGCGGCCGCGAGCAGTACCCGTTTCTCCATGGTCTAGCAGCCCCGCGGCTCGGCGGCAGCCCGCGCCGGAAGACCGGAGCGCCTGGGACGACCGGCGGCTTCTGGGACCGGATCCAGGCCGCCCCGGCAGAACGGGTGGCAACGCAGCAACCGCTTGACCGCCAGCCACGAACCGCCCGCAACTCCATGCCGGGCGACCGCCTCTTCGGTGTACGCCGAGCAGCTCGGCACAAACCGGCAGACATTGCCCACGGCCGGCGAGATCGCGGTTCGGTAGAACCGCACGAGCCATAGCAGAAGCCGCTTCACGGCGCCGATCGCCGTCCGTGCGGGGTGTCCACCGGCGGCCGGCGTCCGAGCCGGCCCAGCAGCGCCCGCAGCTCGCGGTCGGTGCCCGCGTACCCCACGTCGGGAGCGCCCGTCCGCGCCACGATCACCAGGTCCAGGTTGTTGGGGAGCCCCGACCCCAGTTTCCGGTAACTCTCCCGAATCCAGCGCTTGACGCGGTTTCTGGTCACGGCATTTCCAATCCTGCGGCTCACGGTCACTCCGACGCGCGTGACGCCCATCGGGCGCGCGCGCGCGAACAGGAGATAGTGCGCACCGGAAAGCTTGTCCCCTTGTCCCTGTATTGCAAGGAAGTCCGGACGCCTGACGATGCGGCGCGCCCGCGGAAACCGCTCGCTCCGGCACACGGAGCCGGCCGCGCCCGGTCCGCGCTTTTCGTCCCCCCCCACCTCCTACTTCTTTGCGATGCTGACCGTGAGCTGCTTGCGCCCCTTTCGCCGCCGCCGTCGGAGAACCTCGCGGCCTGCGCGCGTCTTCATGCGCTTGCGAAAGCCGTGGGTGCGCTTGCGGCTCTTGCGGTGGGGCTGAAACGTCCTCTTCAAGGCATCCTCCGAAACGGGGGCAGTGAAGTAGCACCCCCCCTGGTCAGTGTCAACGACGACGGCCTTCCCTCGAGGATCACGCGCCGGACGCTTTCGGTCTCATCGGAGATTCGTTCATCGCCCGGGCCCGCGTTCCGCCGCACCGACGGGCCCGCTGTTCGGCGCCGCGAACACGAACGGCGCTTCCCGTCGGAGACCGAATCGACCTCGGCATGGCAAACGCGCCAGGCCGCGCGGCAAGCGGCTTTCGCCGCGCGCGCCTTCGCTATCCCGGCAGTCGCTGCGCCTCTTCGCATCCAGGTTTGTTTCAGGCATTCCAACCACTGGAATTTTCACCGAGTTGTCGCGAGGCCGCCTTCGGCCGGCCGCCTCGGCCCGGCTGCAGCCCCGCGTCACGGCAGCGCAAAGTATCGGTATTTCCACGGACTCTGAAATACGTCGATTTGCGTCTTGCTGGTCACCGCGCGCGGTTGATAGACAACCGCTCGATCGCGCGCTCGGGTGAAAAGCTTCACAGACTCGCGGGCCCGTTAGGGGCTCGTTCCTTGCTCTACCTCCGCGTCTTGGCGCGGGCGGTAGAGCTGTTGCTGGCTGTTGATGGAAAGGGGGGAACCGAGTGGAACGGTCCATGGATACAAGGCTTTTCATCTTTTCAATCCTGTGGATAACGACGCGTCTCTCGCGCTTTATCCCGGTAGCAAAGGCCCCCGATGTCGCTTGATCTCTGGAGCGAGGCGGTAGCGTCCATCGAGCCACACGTCAAGCCCGCGCAGCGCGATCTGTGGCTGCGGCCCATCGTCTGCCTGGGTGTCGCCGACGGGCGGGTTCGTCTGCGGGCCCCCAACCGCCACCACAAAGAATGGTTCGAGGACAACTTCCTGCCGTCCATCTTGAGCGCCTTCGAAGCCCGCGCCAACGCCCGCTTTGCGGTCGACATCGAGGTACAGGAAGATCCGCCGCCGTCCACTGACATCTCCGGTGGTTCCGTTGCGGCGGCCAGCCGCCCGAGCGCCGTCTCTTTCAGTGCCGGGCGGCGCGAGCCGGAGTTGGTCCCACGCTACACCTTCGACAAGTTCGTGGTGGGGCCGACCAACCAGTTCGCCCACGCCGCGGCGCGCATGGTGGCCGACGAGCCCGCCTCGAAATGGAACCCGTTGTTCATCTACGGGGGAGTGGGCCTGGGGAAGACCCACCTCCTGCAAGCCATCGGGCACGAAATCGGGCGGCGACACCCGGACTGGTCGGTGACCTTTGTGACCTGCGAGCGCTTCGTGACCGACTTCATCGGTTCGATGATGAACCAGAAGCGCCAGGGCTCAGGCGGAACCCTCTTGATGGACGACTTCCGCGCGCGCTACCGCGATCGGCCAGACATTTTGCTGATTGATGATGTGCAGTTTCTGTCCCATAAGGACAGCTCGCAGGACGAGTTTTTCCACACCTTCAACGCCCTGCACTACGCGCACAAGCAAATCGTCCTGACCTCCGACAAGCTGCCGCAGGAGCTGCCGGGCATCGAGGACCGTCTGCGCAGTCGGTTCACCTGGGGCCTCATCGCCGAGATCGAGTCGCCCGACCTGGAAACCCGCGTCGCCATCCTCAAGCGAAAGGCCGAGACCGAACGCATCTCGCTGCCCGATGACGTCGCGCTTTACATCGGCGCCCACATGAAGTCGAACGTGCGTGAGCTGGAGGGCGCGCTGCTGCGATTGGCCGCCCGCGCCTCCTTCCAGTCCCTGCCGATCACGATCGAGCTCGCGCGCGACGCCCTGCAGAAGCTTTTGACGACGTCCATGACCGGCCTGACGGTCGAGACCATCCAGCGCGAAGTGGCCGGTTACTTCGACGTCAAGCTCCACGACCTCAAGGGGCCTCGACGGCACCGCGCGGTGGCCCACCCGCGCATGATCGCCATGTACCTGGCTCGCCGCCTGACGTCGATGAGCTTCCCCGAGATCGGAAACCGCTTCGGCGGTAAGGATCACTCGACGGTCATCAGCGCGGTCCGGAAGATCGAGCGCCTGTGCGCGGAGGACCCGACGGTGCGCAGCGTGGTGAGCACCATCGAGAGCCACCTTCGTCAGCCGTAGGAAACCTGTCGAGTACGCTGTGGATGGTCGTGGGAATATCGCGCGGCGCTTTTTCTCACCCGTTTGCACGCAACGATCCCGGACGTCCGTCCACAGCGCGGCTCCCCCGTGGCGTCGACGAGATACGTCGCTTTATCCACAGAATCCACAAGCCCTACTACGGCTTCCGATCTGTAAGATCTTCAATCAAAGAAGAAGAGAACGTGACAAAGTCTGTGGGCGAATGGTTCGGCAAGGAGTGATCCGATGGAATTCAAGATAGGAAAGGACGAGCTCCTTCGCGGGCTCTACCTTGCTTCGGGAATCGCGGACCGGAAGAGCACGCTTCCCATTCTGGCCAACGCTCTCATCCGGACGATCGGGCGCGACCGGCTTCTGATCGGCGCGACGGATCTCACGGTGACCGCCATCGCCCACCTGGATGCGAAGGTGGAAACGGAGGGGGGCATCACGGTGACGGCGCGCCAGCTGTACGAGATCGCCAAGGGGTTGCCCGGCGACGACGTTCGCGTGCGTCGCACCGACCAGAACTGGGTCGAGATCCGCGCGGGCAAGGCCGAGTTCAAGGTGGTCGCGATGGCGGACCGCGAATACCCCAAGCTCCCGACGGTGGAGGAGGCGGAGACCGTGAAGGTGGATTGCGCCACCTTGCGGGAGATGATCGCGAAGACGATCTTCTCGGTTTCTACCGACGAGACTCGGCAGCACCTGTCCGGGGTCCTTTTCGAGTCAGACGGCGCGCAGGCGCGCATGGTCTCCACCGACGGCCACCGCCTTTCGAGCGTGGGTCGATCCATGCCGGGAGGGCCCCGTCTGGGGGCGGGCGGCGTGCTCATTCCGCGCAAGGGGCTGCTGGAGATCCGGCGCGCCATCGAGACGCGCGAAGCACCTTGCGAGATCGGGATCCACCAGAAGCATTTCATCGTCCGGGCCGACGACGTAGTCCTCTCGGTCAAGCTGCTCGACGGGCAGTTCCCGCCCTATGATCAGGTCATTCCCAAGGGCCACGAGCGTACGGTGATCGTGGGGCGGACAGCGCTGCTAGATGCCATGCGCCGGGTGGCCATCATCGCGTCGGACAAGACGTGGGGCGTGCGGCTCGCCCTGGAAAAGGGCAAGCTGCGCGTCGAGAGCGACAATCCGGACCTGGGCACCGCGCGCGAGGAGATCGACGTGACCTACAAGGGTACGCCGGTGCAGCTCGGGCTCAACGCGCGCTATTTCATCGAGCTTTTGTCCGAGATGGGGACCCCTGACGTCAAGCTCGAGCTGGCCGGTGAGCTGGATCCGGCGGTGCTGCGTCCGGCCGACGAGAAGGACGACTACGTCGGTGTGGTCATGCCGATGCGGATCTGACCGCTGCGGATCCGCGCGCTCGCCGCCACCGGATGGCGAAACCTGGCGCCGCTGCACCTGACGCCGCGCGCCCGGGTGACGGTCCTGTTCGGGGACAACGGTGAGGGCAAGACCAACATCATCGAGGCGGTGTACTTTCTGGCGACCTTGCGGTCGTTCCGGACTAGCGAGGCGAGCGACCTGCTGCAACAGGGAGCCGGTCAAGCGCGGGTCGCCGCCGATGTGAGCAAAGGCGGCCTGGACCGCAGGGTGGCGGTCAAGATCGAGCCGGGACGACGGATCGTCACCCTGGACGGCAAGGCCGTCCGCGGTGCGGCGGCGCTGTTCGGCGGGTTCAACGCCGTCGTCTTCGTGCCCGAGGACCTCCGGCTGCCACGGGGTGCACCCGCAGCGCGCCGCCGCTTCCTGGACTTGGCCGTCTTTGGTGTCGAGCGCGGTTACTACCGCGAGGCCGCGGCTTTCCAGCGCGTGCTCAAGAGCCGCAACGCGCTCCTGCGCGCCGGCGAGCCGGAGGCGGCCCTGCTCGACGCCTATGACGAAGAGCTGGCGCGCACCGGCGCGCGCGTGACCGTGCGCCGCAGGGCGCTGGCGTCCGCGCTGGCGCCGCGCGTGGCCGAGGCTTTTCGCAGCATCGCCGGGTCGGTCCCGGCGGCCATCCGCTATCGCAGCGATCCCGCCGTCGAGGCGGCCCGGGAGGAGCCGGCGGTCAATGTGGCGCTCCACGACGGGCTGCGGGCGCGGCGCGCGCTCGACGTGCGGCGGCGGCGCACCACGTTCGGACCCCAGACCGACGATCTCGACGTGCTGCTCGACGGCCGGCTGGCGCGCGAGCACGCGTCTCAAGGGCAAATTCGCTCGCTGGTCCTCGCCCTCAAGCTTGCCGAGCTGTCACACCTCGAGGAATGCCTGGGAGAGCCGCCCGTCCTCCTCCTCGACGACGTCGCCGGCGAGCTGGATCCCGCCCGCCGTGAGTACCTGTTCGCGATGATAGAGACGCTGTCCTGTCAGACCATGGTGTCGGTGACCGATCGAAGCTTGTTGCCAGCCTTCGCGGATCACGAATACTTCCAAGTGGCCAAGGGACAGTTGCGCCCGGTGACGTAGGCCGCCGCTATTTTCCTTTACACCCTCGGCCGCAAGTGCTATCCGTCCGTAACCGTTGGTTTTTTGCCGTCTTCCGGGAGCTTCATGAGCGAGGCCCAGCCACCTGACCCGATCACGCCGGTCCCCCCTGGGGCCGCTTCATACAACGAAGAAAGCATCCAGGTCCTCAAGGGGCTGGAGGCGGTTCGCAAGCGTCCGGGAATGTACATCGGCGACACCGATGACGGGACCGGGCTGCACCACATGGTGTACGAGGTCGTCGACAACTCGGTCGACGAAGCGCTCGCCGGATTCTGCGATCGGATCGACGTCACCATCCACTTCGACGGCTCGGTGTCCGTGGAAGACAACGGACGGGGCATCCCCACCGGCGAGCATCCCACCGAGCGGCGTCCCACCGCCGAGGTGGTTATGACCGTGCTTCACGCCGGCGGCAAGTTCAACCACTCCAACTACAAGGTGTCGGGCGGCCTCCACGGTGTCGGCGTCTCGGTGGTCACCGCGCTTTCGGAGTGGCTCAAGCTCGAGATCAAACGCGACGGCAAGACGTTTTACCAGGAGTACCGCCGCGGCGATCCCTTCACGGGCCTCGATGCCATCGGCGTCTCGGAGAAGACCGGGACTAAAGTCACCTTCAAGCCCGACTCGCAGGTGTTCAAGGGCACCGAATACAGCTTCGAGGTCCTGTCGCAGCGGCTGCGCGAGCTGTCCTATCTCAACCGCGGTCTGACCATCACCATCCGGGATGAGCGCTCGGATAAGTCGCACGAGTTCAAGTTCGCCGGCGGCATCGTCCAGTTCGTGGCCGATCTCAACGCCGCCAAGACCGTCATTCACGACAAGGCCATCGCCATCGAGGGTGAAGTCGACGGGACGCAGGTCGACATCGCCTTGCAGTGGAACGACTCGTACCAGGAAGCGGTCTACTGCTTCACCAATAACATCAAGAACAAGGACGGCGGCACGCACCTCTCGGGCTTCCGCGCGTCGCTCACCCGTACGGTCAACGCCTACGCCCAGGCGGCCGGCATGCTCAAGGATCTGAAGTCGGGCCTTGGCGGCGACGACATCAGCGAGGGGCTGTCCGCCATCGTTTCGATCAAGCACCCGGATCCCAAGTTCTCGAATCAGCCCAAGGACAAGCTGGTCTCGTCCGAGGTCAAGGGCATCGTCGAGCGGATCGTCAACGAGAAGCTGGGGCGGTTCCTCGAAGAGCACCCGCGCGAGGCCAAGCAGATCATCGAAAAGGCGGTGCTGGCCGCGCGTGCGCGGGACGCCGCCCGCAAGGCGCGGGAGCTGGTGCAGCGAAAGGGAGCGCTCGATTCTTCGTCACTGCCCGGCAAGCTGGCTGACTGCCAAGAGCGGGATCCTGCCCTGGCCGAGCTCTACCTGGTCGAGGGCGACAGCGCCGGCGGCTCGGCCAAGCAAGGACGCAACCGCAAGGACCAAGCGATCCTGCCGTTGCGCGGAAAGATCCTGAACGTCGAGAAGGCGCGCCTGGAAAAGATGCTCTCCTCGCAGGAGATCGTCACCCTCATCACCGCCCTCGGCTGCGGCGTCGAGCAGGAGAAAGACATCGACAAGATCCGCTACCACCGGATCATCATCATGACCGACGCCGACGTGGACGGAAGCCACATCCGCACGCTCCTGCTCACCCTCTTTTACCGGCACTTCCGGGAGATCGTCGACCGCGGTTACCTGTACATCGCTCAGCCGCCGCTCTACCGGGTCAAGAAGGGCAAGAAGGAGCTCTATCTCAAGAACGAGCAGGCACTCGAAGACTTCCTCCTCGAGAGCGCGGTGGAGAACCTGAAGCTCCGCACCGCGGCCGGCGGAGATCCCGTCGAGGGCGACAGGCTGCGGCACCTGGCCCGCCAGGCGGCCCGGTACCGCCGCCTGCTGGCGGTGGTGGATCGAAAATTCGATGCCCGCATCGTCGACGCCATCGTCAAGTCATCCCGTTTGTCCAAGGTCGATCTGCGCGATCAGATGGTCGTCGCCAAGGCGCTCGCGCGGCTGCAGCAGCACTTCGACGCGTACGCGCCGGAGCTCTCCGACGCCGTCCTCAAGGTGGCGCCCGACTCCGAGCACGGCGGCTTCAAGATCGTCGCTCCCGCCAAGGGTGGCGGCGTGCGCAAGACCACCACCATCGACTTCGGGTTCATGGATTCCCCCGAGTTTTCGGACCTGACGACTATCCATGCCGATCTGGCCGTGCTAGGCGCTCCGCCCTACGGATTGGAGAACGGCGGTGAGACCATCGAGTTTGCCCGGGTGGAGGAGCTCGCAGAGCGGGTCCACGAGCTCGGCAAGAAAGGCCTCGCGATCCAGCGCTACAAGGGGCTGGGCGAGATGAACCCAGAGCAGCTCTGGGAGACCACGATGGATCCCGCGCGTCGGACGTTGCTTCAGGTAAGGGTCGAGGACGCCTATGCGGCCGACGAGATCTTCTCCAAGCTGATGGGTGACCTGGTCGAACCGCGCCGCGAGTTCATCGAAGCGAACGCCCTCAACGTCCGCAATCTGGACGTTTGAGATTCGTAAGGCGTCCGACGGTCCGATCAGGCGCGCATGTTGGCGATGATGCTCATGCTCATCTGATGCATGGCTTGCATGAGCTGGGTAAGAAGATCGTTCATTTCGCGAATGCTCTGCATACGCTCTTGAAGGCGCAGCATCGCCGCCTTGTCGTCGACCACATCCTTGGGAATGCGGCCTTCCCGGATGGCCTTCATGAAGTCTTTATCAGACAGGCTGAAGAGGTCGGCAGAAGCCTGGGGCCGCATAAGGACCGCAGTCCCGTTGCCTCCGTACCCGAGGGGCAGCACGTCGTCGGGATCGGCCGAGCGGCCGGGCGGAGGATCGATGTCCGTGGGTCCGCAGGGGGGCCGGCCCCGGATGACGCCACTGTCCTGGGAATTCCCCCCCAGGTCTTTCAGGAAGTCGATGGCGTGATCGAGAACGCCAGGAATATTCCCGGTTTGGAGATCGACGGCGGCGCCGACCAGGTCTCCGACCGCCTCGAACCGGTCCGGAAGAACGGCGTCGCACAACTTTTCGGCAATGGAGCCCAGCGAGAAGCCCATGGCTACGCGGCCTCCATCTGCGCAAGCTCGCGGGCCGCCGCCGCCTGGTCCGCTGGCCGACCGGTTCGAGCCAACGGGATGAGGTCCGCGCGCGCTTCGTCGGTGCGACCCAAGGCGGCTAGGATGCGGCCGCGAAGCAGAAGCAGCTTGGGCTGGCCGGGTTCGAACACCAGGCCGCGGTCAACCTGGGCCAGCGCTTCTTCGTGACAGCCCAAGCGGTGCAGTGTCGCCCCATACAATGAGTAGGCCCACCAGTAGAGATGATCGGCGGCGATGAGCCCCCTGCATAGAATCTCTACTTCCTGATAGCGGCCCGCCTGGTAGAGCTGGAAGGCGGTGGCCATGACGGCATCGAGCTGCGCCGTCGGTATGCCCATGATGCTGCGCATGGTGGTGGTCTCGAGATAGCCCTGGGTATCCATGGAAGCCTCCTTTTCGTCGGGGCCGACGCGGCCCCCAACGCGAAGGTTTTCGAACCATGGACGAACCGGTTGCTTGCGTGCATGAAGAAAACGAAAAGCCCCGGTCAGGTTGGCCTGACCGGGGCCCTGGAACGAACACCGACTGGGCGACGAACGCCCCTCGGTTCAACAGGCGAAGATGCGGTTGAGCTTCTCCTCGACCTTGACTTCCTTGGATTTGGTCGCGACCGCGATCTCCTTGATGAGCAGCGTGCGCGCGGTATCGAGCATCTTCCGCTCGCCGAAAGAAAGCTCTTTGCCGCCCTTGAGTCGCTGGAGATCGCGAAGAACCTCGGCGATCTCGAACACCGATCCGGTCTTGATCTTTTCCATGTACTCCCGGTAGCGGCGGTTCCAGGTCTGGCCCTCGACAGCGACCTCGCGGCTCTTCAGAATCTGGAACACCTCGTTGACCTCGTCCGCCCGGATCAGCTCGCGCAAACCGACGGCGCCAGCGTTGCGCGTCGGAATCATGATCTTCATTCCGTTTTCGAGGATTTTCAGGATGTAGAACGTCTGTTTGTTGGACGAAATTTCGCGGGTCTCGATGCCAACAACCTGCGCTACACCGTGGGCCGGATAAACGGCCAGATCTCCCACTCGGAAAGTCGGCTCCATGTAGGGTTTCTCCTGGATGGTGGCTGGTTTCAAGGCCCCGGAACTTTACCACGCACCGACGGGAGGGGCAATGGGAATCCGGAGGTGCGGGCGGAATGTTTGGTAATGGCCGCACCCGCCGCGGCCGGTCGTTCCACCACGGGCTGCTAGGCTGCAACCTTGCGCAAATATTCGAGAATCGTGGCTACCGCGAAACCTGTTCCGCCTTTGGGGATGTGCCCGTATTCCTTGTCCGCGCTGGCGGGCCCGGCAATGTCGGTGTGCACCCAAGGGGTTGTTCCCACGAATTCCTTCAGGAACAGGCCGGCGGTCAGCGCGCCGCCCCACCGTTCGCCGGTGTTCTTCATGTCAGCGATGTCCGACTTGAGCTGATCCATCAGTCGGTCGGGAAGAGGCAGACGCCACATGTCTTCCCCTGCCGCCTGCGCCGCCTCCAGCCAGGCGCCTGCCAGGGTATCGTCGTTGCTCATCACACCAGCCATGAACGGACCGAGCGCGACGACGCATGCCCCGGTCAAGGTGGCGAAGTCGAATACGGCGTCCGGCTTGAGCTCCAGGCCGTAGGTGATGGCGTCGCCCAAGGTCAGGCGGCCTTCAGCGTCGGTGTTGTTGATCTCTACGGTCTTGCCGGCCATGGACTTGAGAACATCGCCGAGCTTGTAGGCTCTCCCCGAAGGCATGTTCTCGGTGCAGGCGGCGAGGGCGTGGACCTCCACCGGCAGTTTCTCGGCGGCGACGGCGCCGATGGCGGAGATGACGGCGGCGGCGCCGGACATGTCGACCTTCATGTCGAGCATGGAATCGTTCGGTTTGAGGGAGAGCCCGCCCGAGTCGAAGGTGACGCCCTTACCAACCAAGACGATGCGGCGCCGGGCGCCTTCGGGTTTGTAGGCCAGATGAATGAAGCGGGGCTCTTCCTCGCTGCCCTGCGACACGGCCAGGAACATACCCATGCCTCGGGCGCGGCACTCGTCGGGCCCGAGCACGGTGAGGATAAGGCCGTTCTCGGAGGCGATTTCATGGGCGACAGCGGCCATTCGAGTGGGCGTCATTGCCGCCGCCGGTTCGTTGATCAGATCGCGGGCGCGGGACACGGCGGCGGCCGTGATGCGCGCGCGGGCGAGGGCGGCGTCGGCCGCGCGCGTCGGGCCCTGCACGATCAGGGTCGCGGTCTGCAGCGTGTCGGGCGGCCGCTTGTCCTCCGACAGATACTTGGTGAAGCGATAGCGCCCGAGCAGGAGGCCGCAAGCCAGGGCCTCGGCGGCTTCGGTGGCGGCGGTGCTGCGCGCGACGAGACCGACGCTGGCGGCGCCGGTGGCGATGGCCGCGCGCGCCACGCGACCGGCCAGAGGGCGAAAATCGGCGGGACGCAGGGTTCCTCGGGGACCGGCACCGAATAAACCAAGACGGGTCGGTGCGATTCGACCGTGGGTGTGGACGACCACGCTTTGCCCAGCCCGGCCGCGGAAGCGCTCGTCGTTGATCGCTCGTCGCAGGACGCCACCGAGGGCCCGATCCAGTTCCTGGACAGCGGCCTCCTCGGCGAGCGTGTCGTCGTGGACGGCGAGGGCGAGAAAGTCGACCTTGAGGTCGGACGGGCTTTCAGTCGACAGGGTTATTTTCATGGCGCCGCTCCCTTTGAGGCCCGCGATGTTAGGGGCTAAGACCCTTGAATTCAAGGTATTTCTGTTGACATCGGGCGCGGCCTGCCGGTACCTTTGCGGGGTCATGGTCAAAGTGAAGAAGCGGACGAGTCGGCCTAAAAGCGCCAAGGCCAAGGCCAGAAGTAAAAAGGGGGTCGGCCGCGGTAAAGAAGTGAGGACGGCGCGGGCGCGAAAGCCGGTGGCGGCGCGGGCGGCGGCTTCGAAGTCCAGGCGCACGTCGGACGCAGCGCACGCCGACAGACGCAGCGCATCGGTCGGGATGTCGCCTTCACCGCCAGTGGCGCCGCCGTCCTCGCCGGAGCCGGGAACGCCCACGGGGAGCGCCGATGCGGGACGTGATAAGGCGTCGCCGCAGCTCCCGGTTCCCATTGCAACGTTCATTTTTTAGGAGAGACGATGTCCGAAATGGCCGAATTGTCCGAAAAGCGGGAGACCGCCGCCAATACGCTGCGCGAAATCCTGGATCGCATGGGAATCGACGCTGAGGTGAGCGCCTTCGACGACGGTGAGCGGGTCATCCTGGACGCCCACGGCCCCGAATCAGGGTTGGTCATCGGCAAGAAGGGGGCGACCCTGGATGCGTTGCAGTACTTGGTCAACCGTATCGTCTACAAGCGGCCGGGCGAAGGACCTGGGATCGTCGTCGATGCCGAAGGCTACCGGGGTCGGCGCGAGGATGCGCTGGTCGATATGGCGAACCGGATGGCTGAGAAGGCGGTCCATTCAGGCCGCGCGACCCCGCTCGAGCCCATGAACCCGCATGACCGACGAATCGTCCACATGGCGCTGAAAGAGCACGGGGGCGTGATGACAGAATCCGAGGGTGAAGGCTCCGCCCGACGAGTGGTGATCATCCCGAAGGAGAAAGGACCCGCCTGAGGCGGGCTGTTAGGCGAGCAGGGGGGCGACGTCGATGCTCTGAACGAGGGCGTCAGTGAGGGTGTCCGTGGTCATCGGGGTGATGAACGGCAGGGTGCCAAGGGGGCGGATTCCTGTCAGCTCGGCGATGGCGGCGGCGTTGGTGGGCCGATCGGGTGTGGGTTCCGGCGTAGTCTCCACCAGGACGATGCCGGCGATGGGAAGCGAGCGGCGGCGGAGCTCGGCGATCGTCAGCGCCGTGTGGTTGATGGTGCCGAGCGCGGCGCGCGCGACGACCAGGACGGCGAGCCCTAGCCGCGCGGCGATGTCGGCGCCGGTGACGCCCGGCGCGTAGGGGACCAAGAGGCCGCCTGCGCTCTCTACGATGAGGGTGTCTCCGGCGGCGGCCAGGAAAGCGGCGCGGTCGGCGATGGCGTCGAGCGCGATGGTCACGCCGGCGGCGGCCGCGGCGACGGCAGGAGCCACCGGATCGACCAGCGCGTAGAGGCATACGGCGTCGCGCGGGACGGGGCGGCCTGCGGCCTCCCACAGGTGGTCGGCGTCTCCTGCAGGGGCGTGAGACGGCCGTCCGGTCTCGGCCGGTTTGAAGGGGATGGCCCGACGGCCGCGTCGACGCGCCAAGCGCAGCAGCGCCCGACATACCGCGGTTTTTCCCACGCCCGTGTCAGTGCCGGTCACGAACAGACCGGGGCGGTGGCCGGGAGGCGACGAGCTCACCCGCCCGCGCCTTCGGTAACCGCGGCGGCGAGCGCGGCGACCATCCGGTCGATCTCAGCCAGGGTGATGGAGAGCGGCGGCATCAGCACGACCACGGGCCCGAGCGGCCTCAGGATGACGCCGTGGCGGCGTATGATCCCGCACACGCGCGCGCCGACGGCGTCGTCGGGGTCGCGGGCGCGCAGCTCCACGCCGGCCATCATGGCTTTTTGGCGGATCTCGAGGACGCCGGGGAGGCCCGCGATGCGCTGTTCGAGGCCGCGGGCGAGGGCGGCGATCTTGCCGGGCAGCGCGGCGAGCGTCTGCTCGCGCTCGAAGACTTCGAGAGACGCGATGGCCGCCGCGCAGCCGAGCGCGTTGCCCCCGAAGCTGTGGCCGTGAAAGAACGTGCGGCGCTCGCGGCCGGCGGGGCCCAGGAAGGCTTCGAAGAGGGGCTCTGTGGTCAACGTGGCGGCGACGGGTAGATAGCCGCCGGACAGCCCCTTGGCGACCGCCATCAGATCGGGGGTCACGCCTTCCTGCTGGCAGGCAAACATGGTCCCGGTGCGCCCGAAGCCGGTGGCCACTTCGTCGGCGATGAGGAGGACGTCGTGGGCGCGGCAGGCGTCGGCGGCGGCGCGCAGGAGGCCGGGAGGGTGAAGCCGGATGCCGGCGGCGCCCTGCACCAGCGGCTCGATGATGAAGGCGGCGAGCTCGTCGGCTTGGCCGGCGATGGCCCGCTCCACGGCGGGGACGGTGGCGGGAACGTGTTGCGTGTGAAACAGCAGCGGATGAAAGATGCGGTGGAAGACATCGATGCCACCCAAGGAGACCGAGCCGATGGTGTCGCCGTGGTAGGCGCCGTCCAGGGCGAGAAACCGGGTGCGGCGGGAGTGCCCGCGGAGCTGCTGGTACTGAAACGCGATCTTCAGGGCCACCTCGACGGCGGTGGAGCCCGAATCGGAGAAGAAGACGCGCCGCAAGCCGGCTGGGGCGATGGCGACGAGTCTCTCCGCCAGCTCGATGCTGGGTGTGCTGGCGAGACCCAGCAGGGTGCAATGCGCGACGCGCTCGAGCTGAGCGCGGATCGCGGCGTCGATGTGGCGATGGCGGTGGCCGTGGACGTTGACCCAGAGCGACGAGACGCCATCCAGGTAGCGGCGTCCGTCGATGTCGATGAGCTCGTTGCCTTCAGCGCGGTCGATGACCAGCGGGTCTGCTCCGGTCAGCCAGTCGCGCATCGGAGTAAAGGGGTGCCACAGGACGGCGCGGTCGCGGTCGGAGAGTCGGTTCGAGGCGGGTTGGGTCATGCGAGGGCTTCGGGGAGCGCGCGCGCCAAGGCGTCCACTTGCGCGCTGGTATGTTCGGCGGAGAGCGTAACGCGCAGGCGTGCGGTGCCTTCGGGGACGGTGGGCGGCCGAATGGCCTGAACGAACAATCCGCGCGCGCTCAGGAATGCCGAGGCGGCAAGCGCGGCCGCGTCGGCGCCGATGATCACTGGCCAGATGGGGCCCGTGCCCGAAACCGCGGTGGCGGCGCGCAGGCGAGCCCCGTGTTGCTGCAGGCGCGTGCGGCGGACGTCTCCGTCGGAGCCGCGGGCTATCTCCACGGCGGCGGCGGCGGCGGCGGCGACCGGTGGGGGCGGCGCGGTGGTGAAGAGGAAGGTGCGGGCGCGATTGACCAGCCATGCCCGCAGCTCGGGTCCGCCCGCCACAAAGCCACCGGCGGCTCCGAACGCCTTACCGAGGGTTCCCACAAGGGCGGCCGGCGTGACTGCCGCGGCCGCGCAGAGACCGCGGCCACAGGGCCCCATGACGCCGAGGGCGTGGGCCTCGTCTACGATCAGGCTCGCGTCGTGTTGGTGGGCGAGCGCCGCCAGCGCCGCCAGCGGGGCTATGTCGCCGTCCATGCTGAATAGTGACTCGGTGACGATCAGCCGCCGCCGGAACACTCCCGGCGTGGCGAGAGCGCGCGCTGCGGCGGCCCCGTCCGCGTGGGCGTAAACCGCGATGCGCGCCCGCGACAGCCGGCAGCCGTCGACGATGCTCGCGTGGTTCGCGGCGTCGGAAGCGATCAGGTCCTCGGGTGCGGCCAGGGCTGTTATCACGCCGAGGTTCGCCTGATACCCGCTGGGAAAGAGCAGCGCGGCGGGCAGCGCGACAAGGTCGGCGAGCGCGTTTTCGAGAGCGCGATGCTCGGGCAGGTCGCCGGCTACCAAGCGCGACGCGCCCGCCCCGAAGCCGGAGCGGCGGGCACTCTCCGCGGCGGCCTCCCGCACCGCCGGATGCGACGCCAGACCCAGGTAGTCATTCGAGCAGAACGAGACGACCGATGCGCCCCGAAGGCTGGCCGCCACGCGCGACGGACCAGCCAGCTCGGGGCACGTGCGCAGGCGGCGTTGGCCTTCCAAGCCATGGAGGGCGGCGGCCAGCTCGCGTGCGAGAGCGACGGACACGGATGGAAGCTAGCAGAAGACCAGTTTGAAATATTGCGATTTACGTTAAGAGCCAAATGTTCCACGTGAAACATCCCGCCGTGTATAGACCCTCAGGGAGCGCGGGGCGCCCTGCCCTGTCGTGTAGGAGATCAGGTCCGTGGCTTCCAGGTCCGGGGGGGTCCTCGGAAGGGACGAAGCACAAAAGGCAAGCACTCGGCCGCCAGGCCTTACTAGGCGGCGTCCGCGCGTCAGCCAATCATCGACCGGGAAGGTCGCCCGAGACATCGCCAGATCAAATGCCGGGTTTCCCTCTTCGCTGAACTCGGAACTATCGGGGTCATCCCCCAACCGGCCCGCGTGCACGGACGCGCCTGCCAGGGCGAGCTCCCGGATCGCGGTCCGCAAGAAGGCGACCTTCTTTGCCGTGGGCTCGACCATCAACAGAGAACAGTCTGGACGAAGGAGCGCGAACGGAACCGCTGGGAGGCCGCCCCCGCTTCCCACGTCGACGACGCGCCCGCCAATCCTGGCCGCTTTGGCCGCCGCAAACGCGTCGGGCAAGTGGTCCTCAACCAGAGCCTCCAACGTGTCGGCGCCCGTGAGGTTTATGCGCGCTCCCCAAGCAAGCAAGAGGAAGCAGTAGGTCACCAGGCCGTCCAGCGTGCACGGCTGCAGTGGGCGCCGCCAAGCTCGGGCGAGCTCCGTCAGGATCGCGCGCGCTTGGGCTTGTTCTTTCTCAGGCACTGCCGGGTCATTATAGTGCCCGCCATGCTGGAACCCCGCGCGCTCGCCGAGACCCTCATCCCGTTCGTCCAAGCTATCTCAGGCGGCCAACCGAACTCGGGGCAGGTGCAAACCTTGGCCGGCGACGCCTCCGCTCGGCGGTACCATCGCGTCGTCATACCCGGTGGCCATCCCGCGGCCGTCATCATCATGGAGCTGCCTGACCAGCCGCTCCAGTCCGATGAAGCCACGGGAGCGGACCGTCCGCGCGAGCTTCCCTTCATTAACGTTCACCGCTATCTCGCGCGGCTGGGCATGCCGGTCCCTGCCATTTATCGCGTAGACATGTCCCGCGGCCTGCTGGCGCTGGAGGATCTGGGCGACGTCACCTTTGAAAAGCAGCTCGTCTCGCTGAATCGCGGCCGCTGGATCGACTGCTACACGGCCGCGCTGTCGCAAATCGTAGCGCTACAGGCTGCCGCAGACGCCCACCCCGACTCCCACTGTCTCGCGTTCAGCCGCCGGTTCGACAAACCCTTGCTGCGCTGGGAGCTCGACCACTTCCGCGAATGGCTGCTCGAAAAAGACCGCGGCGTCGTTCTGCCAATCGCGGAGGCGAAACTTCTCGATGCCGGGTTCGACTGGCTTGCGGCGGTGCTTTCGGACAGCCCACCGGTGTTTGTCCATCGGGACTTCCAAAGCCGAAATCTCATGGTGGCACCCGATGGCACGCTGAAAATCATCGATTTCCAGGATGCCCTGCTTGGCTCTCGAGCCTACGACCTGGTTGCCTTGCTGCGGGATTCCTACGTCGTCCTGGCGCCCGAGGAGGTTCGCACTCTAGTGGATCGCTTCATCGAGCGCGCCGGCATCGCCGACGCGGCCGGCTTTCACCGCCTGTTTCGCCTGCAGACTCTGCAAAGAAAACTCAAGGACGCCGGGCGCTTCGTCTTCATCGATCGCGTGCGCAAGAACCCGGCGTTCCTCCGTCACATCCCGGCGAGCCTACTTTACGTACGTGACGCTTTGCCAGGCGTACCCGAGCTAGCCGAGGTGGCCGGAGTTCTACGCCGCTACCTGCCGGAACTGCGCAATGAGGTTTCCAGTCCAATAGCTATTTAATTTTTGCAGACACCGCGCCGGTTGCCGCGTCGGGATGCCGCCGATAGACTTCGTGACCGTCTGGGGAAAGCCGCAATGGAGCCAGACTTGAGCAAGCAAACCCTACTCTTGGTCGATGGCGATCCGAAGAGCCTTCGCGTTCTCGACGTCAGCCTGAAGAAGGCCGGATTCTCGGTGGTCACGGCCGAAAACGGCGCCGTGGCTCTGGCTCGCCTGGAGCGCCAGGCTCCGGACCTGGTCATCTCGGACACCCACATGGCCGAGATCGACGGCTTCGAGCTGTGCCGCCGTCTCAAGCAGCGCCCCGAATGGGCGCGGATTCCGTTCATCTTCTTGACCGAAGAAAAATCCATCGAAGACAAAATCCGCGGGCTGGAGCTCGGCGTCGAGGATTACCTCACCAAGCCGATCTATCTCAAAGAGATCGTCACGCGGGTGCGGATCCTGTTGCAACGCCAGCAGCGCGAGCGGCTGGAGTCAAAGCGCGACACCCGTACCAAGTTCGCCGGCCAGTTGGTCGACGTGACGTTGGTTGATTTGGTGCAGACCATCGAGATCAACCGCAAGTCCGGCATCATCCACATGGCCAGCCGGGATGGGCGTCGGGCGGCGGTGTACTTCCGCCAAGGCAAGATCATCGACGCCGAGGTGGGGCGCCTGTCCGGGCCTGACGCCATGTATCGACTGTTTTCGTGGTCCGACGGTGAGTTCGAGATGGAGTTCAAGAACGTCCGGCGCAAGGACGTCCTCGAAATTTCGTCGCAGCAGCTCTTGATGGAGGGAATGCGGCGGCTCGATGAGTGGACGCGGTTGACCGAGACCTTGCCGCCGCTCGACGCCGTGTTCGAGGTCGACTATCACCAACTCGCCGAACGGTTGAGCGACATCCCCGACGAGGTCAACGGGATCCTCAGGCTCTTCGACGGTCGACGCGCGCTGATGCAGGTCGTGGAGGACTGCGACTTCCCTGACCTCGAAGCTCTGTCCGTGATCGCCAAGCTGTACGGCGAGCGGATGATCTACGACACACAAGCCAGCCTCGACGACGGCGCCGAGCCGGGCGCGGCCGTCGGCTCGGATGGCTCTGAAAACGAGGCACCGGAGCTCGAAGGGTGGCTGGCCGAGGCTTCGGGGCCGGTCCGGGACGAGAAGGCCGAGGCTCGCGACGACGATGCCGGCGGCGCTGGTTACGAAGCCGCCGAGGAGGGCGTGCAGGAGGGCGTGCAAGGCGGCGGCGTCGAAGACGGCAGGCCAGAAGTGTCGGAGGAAAGCCCGCCGGCGCAGGTCTTCGGGGGAGCCTCTCTCGCGCCGCCGATCCCCGCCGCGATCAGGAGCGAGCCGCCGCCCCCGGTCTTTACGGCCGCCGCCTCCGATGGCCGGTCCGATCGCGACGTCAACATCATCCACTTCCCCAGCCAGAGTGCCGCGCGCACCACCTTGCGTGGATCGCCTCCCCCTGCCGAGGAACGTTCCGTCGTCTCGGGGGAGATGGGGGTCGCGATCTCAGCGCGGCTGACGGACCCGCGCTTTCCCCTCCCGATCGCGGCGCCGGTCTCCGTCCCGATGCCCGCGCCCGTCGCGACCAGCGTGCCGGCTGCAGCGCCGGCTCCCGCCTCTGCGCCGGCTCCCGCCTCTGCGCCGGCTCCCGCGCCTGCCCCCGAAATCATCGAGAGCCCGGCCACCGCCAGCCGGCCCCTCGAGCCCGACGCCGCGTCCGCATCGATTCCCGACGCAGCGGCGCCGTTGGTGGATGCCAGAGACGCGGATAGGCCGAGCCTCTCGCAGACCCTCAGGGTCGGCGTCGACGAGGCACGCGATGACGACCAGCTGGACGACTTCGGGTTTCCGCGGCGACGCCGATGGGTTTGGGCCGTCGGTCTCGGAGTGATCCTGCTCGCCGGGGGCGCTGCGGTTCATTTCGCCGGCCGGACCGAGCCGAAACCCAAATCGCCGCCGCCCTTGTCGCGGGTGCCGGTTATGGCCGTCGCGCCGATCGTGCCCCCGCCGCCTTCCGCCGAGCCGACCGCGGCAGCGACACCCGAGCCGGTCGCGGCCATCCCGAGTGCTCCACCGCCGCTTCCCGCGGCCACACCGTCGGACTCGGTGACCGCCGCGCCCGGGGAGCCGTCCACAGGCGCCCGGGCCGCTGAGCCCGAGGTCAAGCCGACGCCGGCCGCTCCGGGTTCTGCCAGCCCGGCCACGACCGCCGCGGCAGAGGCTCCGGCGCCGGCCGGCGAGAGCGCCGAAGCCCTGCTGAAAGACTGCAAGAAGGCCTACAAGCGCTCCCGCGCGAAGGAAGCCCTGGCGGTGTGCGGAAAGGCGCTGGAGGAGGCGCCCGAATCGGCCGAGACCATGGTCATCCTCGCCGGGATCGAGCTCGACCGCGGGCGCGCGGACGAAGCCCTCGGCTGGGCGGAGAAAGCGCTGGCCGTCGACGATCGCAATCCCGACGCTCACATGATCGTCGGCGCCGTCCAACAAGAAGCCGGCAAGCGCGCTGAGGCGAAGGCGGCTTACCAGCGCTACCTGAACGTTGCCCCGCGCGGCAAGTTTGCCGCCGACGTGCGGGCCATCCTGGAGAGCTTGTAGCCCGTCGCTCGCCGGTCCGGCGCGCGCGCGTGATCGCTTCGCTTCATGTTGGTTCTCGGGATCGAGACGTCGTGCGACGAGACCGCGGCCGCAGTGGTCGAAGATGGCCGGCGCGTGCGATCGGACGTGGTGGCGTCGCAGATCTTGGTGCACGCGGGCTACGGCGGCGTCGTGCCGGAGGTGGCGTCGCGGCAGCACCTGGCCACGGTGATCCCCGTCGTGCGCCGGGCGATCGCGGACGCGGGCGTGGCGCTCGCCGATCTGGACGGCATCGCGGTGACCTGCGGCCCCGGCCTGGTGGGCGCGCTGCTTGTCGGCGTGGAAACCGCGAAGGCGCTCGGGTACGCCCTCGGCAAACCGGTGGCGGGAGTCAACCACCTCAGCGGTCATCTGGCCGCCGCGTTTCTCGAGCACCCGTCCGTGCCGGTGCCGCCCGCGTTTCCCCACGTGGCCCTCCTGGTCTCCGGCGGGCACACCGCCCTGATTCGGGTCGATGGCCCTGGGCGCACCGCGCTGCTCGGCGCCACGCGTGATGACGCGGCCGGGGAGGCGTTCGACAAGACCGGGAAGATGTTGGGCCTCGGTTATCCGGGGGGCGTTGCCATCGATCGTTTGGCGGCCAGCGGCGACTCGTCCGCGCACCGCTTGCCCCGGGCGCTCCGTGGACGCGACGATCTCGACTTCAGCTTCTCCGGGCTCAAGACCGCCGTCGCCGCCTTGTTGGGGGCCGAGCCGCCGCCGGTGGGGCGGGCGCTGGCGGACCTGTGCGCCAGCTTTCAGACCGCCGTGGTGGACGTGCTGGTCCGCAAGTCGCGGCGCGCGCTGGCGCGCGAGTCGCTGCGCGAGCTGGTGGTGTGCGGGGGCGTGGCGGCCAACCGGGGATTGCGCGCGGCGCTGGCCGTCGCCGCCGCCGAGGACGGGTTCCGCCTCATCGTGCCGCCGCCTCGTCTGTGCACCGACAACGCGGCGATGATCGCCGCGGCAGGGACGCCCAGGCTCGTGGCGGGGCACCTGAGCGGGCGCCCGAGCGTGGCGGACCTCGCCCTGGGCGTAGACCCAGGGTTGCCCTTGTGACGGGATGAACCCGGCGCGGGAGCGGCTGGCCGTACGCGGGCTGCGCGCGAAAAAATCTTGGGGCCAGAACTTCCTGGTGGATGACACCGTGGTCCAGCGCATCGCGCACGCCGCCAGCCTGTCGCGGCAGGACCTGGTGGTGGAGATCGGCGCCGGCCTCGGCGCGTTGACGCGCGCGCTGGCTGCGGTCGCCGGGCGGGTCGTCGCCGTCGAGCGCGACGCGGATCTGGTGGCCGTGCTGCGCGAAGATCTGGCGGGCGAGACCAACGTGGAAGTGCGCGCGGCCGACGCGCTCGCCTTCGATATCGGGGCCGCGGCGCGCGACCACGGGGGCCCGGTGATCGTCGCAGGGAACTTGCCCTACCAAATCACCAGCCCGCTGCTGTTTCACATTCTGGACGCGGGCGCGGCGGTGGCGCGCGCGGTCCTGATGGTCCAGCGCGAGGTCGCCGCGCGCATGAGCGCGCCGCCCGGAAACAAGACCTACGGCCGCCTGTCGGTGATGCTGCAGCAGAGCGCGGCGGTCGAGGCGCTGTTCCACGTGCCGCCGGGCGCATTTCATCCCCGTCCAGCGGTGACGTCCACGGTGGTGAGGCTGACCCCCCGGCCGGCGCCGCTGGCGTTCGTGGCGGATCCCGCCTTGTTCGCGCAAGTGGTTCGGGAGGCCTTCAGCACCCGCCGCAAGATGCTCCGCCGATCGCTGGAGCCCGCCTTCGGGGACGCCGTGCTCGGCGCCGCGCTGGCCAGCGCGGGCATAGACGGCCGTCGGCGTCCCGAGACGCTTGCCATCGTCGAGCTCGCGCGCCTGGCGGAGGGAATCGCACGCGCGCGGCGTACGGCGGCGGTGCATGCCTGAGCTGCCTGAGGTCGAGACCATCGTGCGCGGCCTCGCCCGCGCGCTGCCCGGGCGGGGCGTTGCCGACGTGTGGGGCAGCGGGCTGCCGCTGCGTCTCGGGAGGCCGGTCGACCTATTCGCCCTGAAGGCGATCTTTGGGGGCCGGCGTTTTACCGGCGTGCGGCGGCGTGGCAAATACATTTTGCTTGACGTCGACCACGACCGCGCCGGCGCCGTCGTGCATCTCGGAATGTCGGGGCGCCTCCGCCTGCAGCGAAGCGGCGACTCGCGCGCGCCGCACACGCACGTCGTCTGGTCGCTGGCCGGGAGCGGGATCGGGGGCCGCGGCGACGAGCTCCGCTTCATCGATCCGCGCCGCTTCGGATGGGTCCGCGCAGCGCCGGCGCTCGACGCCGTCCCCGAGCTCGCCGCCCTCGGCCCCGATCCGCTCGCCGAGCTGACCGTCGAGGATCTCGCCACGCGTCTCGCCGCCTCGCGCGCCCCGATCAAGGCGTTTCTCCTGGACCAGCGGCGCGTCGCCGGCCTGGGGAACATCTACGCCTGCGAGGCGCTGGCCCGGGCGGGCGTTCATCCGGCGACCCCCGCGTTTCTCGTCCGCCGCCACGCCCCGGCGTTGCTGGCCGCGATTCGCGCGGCGCTGGATGCCGGCATCGCGAACCGCGGCACCACCCTGCGCGACTACGTCGATGCCGACGGGGGAGCCGGGGACAACCACGCCGCCCTCCTGGTCTACGATCGCGCCGGCGCTCCCTGTTTCCGCTGCGGCACCCCGATCCGCCGCCGGATCGATGCCGCCCGCTCCACGTACTTCTGCCCGCGCTGCCAGAGACGTCCAGGCGGTCGGGCGGTTACTCTTCGCGTACGGTGAGCCGCCGGCAGAAAGTGGTGATCGCGGTTGCGTTCGGTGCTGCCGCCTTGGCCATCGTCACCGCCCGCGTGGCGCTGGATTCGGCGGCGGCATGGCGCCGCGGAGAAGCGGCGCTGGCGCGCGGCGATCGCGACGAGGCGATTCGGCAATACCGGGACGCCGCGCGTCTGTATGTGCCCGCCAGCCCCACCGTGCGCGGCGCCCTCGACCGCCTGCGGGATCTCGCCGTCGCCGCAGAAACCGCGGGCGACCTCGAGACCGCCCGCCATGCCTTGGAAGCGGCCCGGGCGGCCATCCTCGGGACGCGCTCGTTCTACGTTCCCCACTCCGATCGACTGGCCGAGCTGGAAGACCGTCTCGCCGGCCTCCGCGCGCGCCTCGAAAGCGCCGAGCCGAGCGGCGCCGCACGGCTCGATTCGGAAGCGGCGCGGCGCGCCTGGCACCTCGAGCGGCTGGGGCGGCGGCCGGGTCCCGCCGTCGGGTTCGCCATCCTGGCGCTCGCCGGATTTTTCACCTGGATCGGCGCGGCGGTCGCGTTCATCTACCGCGGTCTGGATAGCAACATCCGCTTGCGCCGCCGCCCGGCCGTGGTCTGCGGCGTGATCTTCGCCGTGGGCTTCGCGGTGTTCATGATTGGCCTTCGGTTCGCATGATGGACGTGCGCGCGCTCGACCCGGCGGACATCGACGACGCCGCCACCATTCTCCGCGAGGCCTTCGAAAACGTCTATCGGCAGCGCGGCCATTCGCCTCCCTTTCCGTCCCAGGAAAGCGCGGCCTGGCTGTGCCGCGCGTATCTCGATCTGGATCCCGAAGGCTGTCTCGTGGCCGAGACCACGGGCACCTCGCGAGCACGGTGGCGGCGCCTGGAAGGGGTGGGCTTCATGCGCCGGCGCGGCGACGTCGCCAGCATCGGGCCCCTCGCCGCGCGTCCCGGCACGGAGCCGGGTGTGGGCCGCGCGCTCATGCGACGGATGACGTATCTGGCTCGCGGGACCACCAGCCTTCGTCTCTTCCAGGACAGCTTCAATCCGCGCTCGTTCGGCCTTTACGCCCGGCTCGGGTTCGCCGTGCGCGAGGTGGCCCCCTGCCTCACCGCCGAGCGGCTGCTGCCGCCCGCCGCCCCGCCGCCGCAGGTGCGCACGCTCTCCACCGCCGATCTTCCCGCGGTCGAGCGCTACGACCTCGCGCGGTGTGGCGCGGATCGAAGCTGCGATCTACGGCTGCTCGCCTGTTCCGGCTCGGCCCTCGTTCATGCAGGTGACGGCCCTCGGACGGTCGATGGCACCGCCGGCGCCGGCCTGAACGGGTACGTCTTCTTCCGCTCTCTTCCGGCGCGGGTCATCATCGGCCCGGCGGTTGCCGATTCGACTGACGTCCTGTGCGCGCTGGTGGACGGGATCGCGAACGTTCTGCGCGGCAGCCCGGCGGTCGTCCGCTGCTCCTCCGCGGTCCCGATCCTACAGCGCTGTTTCGAGCGCGGCTTTCGCGTCGAGCACGTCGGCAACCTGATGGTCGCCGGGGACTATCAGCCGCCCCCGGCGCAACTTTACGCGCTCTTCCCCGAGTCGTTGTAAGGCGGCCCGAGCTCGCCCTAATATCCGGTCATGCGATCCGTCGTCGTCGTGCTGAGCCCGGCGCTCGTCCTGGCGGCCGCGGCGCCGGCCGAAGCTCCACCGCCTGCCTCCCAACCTTCCACCGCGCCCCCCGCCACTGGCACTCCGCCCGTCACGGCCGGGCCCGAGTCCTCCAAGCCGCGGTTCGCGCTGCAGGCCGACAAGGGATTCTTCGACGATCCCCTGGCGTTCGACGAAGGAGCCCGGCGCCTGGCGGTCATCCGCACCGACAGCGCGTCCTTCGCGCGCATCGAGATCCTGGACGTCGAGGGCGGCGGCCAGGCGCAGCGGTCGTTCGAGATCGGCAACCCCGGGCAGTCGTTCGAGCAGATCCATTTCGCGGACGACGGGGCCGGGATCGTCCTGGTCAGCCGCGATCCCGTCAGCGGCAAGCGCTCGGCGCAGTTCTTCGATGCCGCGGGCAAGCCGGCGGGTCTGGCCGGGCCTTACACCGAGATCGCGCCGTCGATGCTGGGGGTCAAGCGCGTCCTCATCGGGGTGGCAAGGAAAACCGACGCCAAGGGATCGACCATCAACACGCTATCGGCGCACCGGCTGGACGGGCTGGCTCGCATCGGCAAGGCGCGCGCCCACAAGCTCGGACCCCAGGGCGAGATCAAAGGGCACGAGCTGCGGGCGCTCTCGTGGTTCGACGGTTTCTCCAAGGCGCATGTCCTGCGCGCCGGGCGCTACGACAAGGAGAAAGACTTTCGCCAGCCCGACCGCGCCGCGGTGTTCGACGCCCTGCAAGGCACCGTCACCTCCGAGACGGAGATCGGCGACGTTTACGCCTTCGCACACGTCACGAAGCTGCGCGCCGAGCGCCCCAACCGCACCGTGTTCGCAGTGCTGGCCGACGGCGAGTCCGGGCTGGATCTGGTGGATGCCGGTGGGGCGCGAACGCCGTTACCGGTGGCGGCTCCCTTCCACCTTTACGAATCACGCTCGGTGCGCGAGCAGGAAGGCCCTGAGGCCGGCCGGTTCTATTTCAGCCTGACGGTGGACGCCCTGAACCGAGACGCCGTCGCCCGCCAGAAAGCAGACAAGCCGTACCTGGACATCTACGCCACCGACCTCGGCGGCAAGGACACGGCGCCCGGCACCACGCTGCGGGCCCACATCCCCGTCGACGACCGCCCCACCGTGTGGGTCGCTGGCTACGGGCGGGCCGCGGTCCTCAAGAAGCACAAGGGATTCAGCCGCGGCGGTCGAGACCTGGAAGTCCACGACCTCAAATAGGAGTGGGCGGTCGCCCGATTCTTCGATTGGGGTGTCGAAACAGGCAGGCGGTTTCGCCTTGCATCGCGAGATCGCCTGGGTAAATGTCGTCCTTCATGCTGTCGCAAGCGGTTCGAGACGAGGCGCGTCGATTCGCGCGTTCGACCTCGTTCGCTTGCGCTGCGCTGGTGATGCTGGCGGGCGTCACCGGGTGCACCGAGATTCGCGGCCGCCGGATGCTTCAAGAAGGCAACGCCCTCTTCAAGGAGGGCCGCTACGCCGAGGCGGTCGAGCGGTTCACCCAGGCCGAGGCCCTGGTTCCCAATCTTCCGGTGCTGTGGCTCAACAAGGGCTATACCTGCCGCCAGATCGTGATCCCCGGCTCGAAGGCGCCGGAAAGCCGCAAGGCCGCCGACTGCGCCATCGCCGCCTTCAAGCGGCTGGCCCAGCTCGACCCCGGCGACGACCGCGCCGACGCGCTGCTGACCCAGACGCTGTTCGACGCCGAGGACTATGACGTCCTGTCGGCGATGTTCCTGGAGCGCCACCGGAAGGCCCCGACGGAGGTCGGCGCCATCTATACATTGCAACGCATCTACTCCAGCTGGGGCAAGCTCGATGAGGCCCTCGAGTGGTACGAGAAGGCCGCCGAGGTCAAACCCAACGATCCGGAGGCCCAGTACGCCATCGGCGTGTTCGTCTGGAACCAGCTCTTCAAGAAAGGGGGCGGAGCCGCCATGACGACCTTCGACCCGCGGCCGAAGCCGGCCCCAGAGCCGCCCGCCGCCGGCTACGGCGACATCGTGGCGCAGCGGCGGGTCGATCTCGCGGACCTCGGGATCAAGCATCTTCAGAGGGCGATCGAGATGCGGCCCAAGTATACGGACGCGATGACCTATCTCAATCTGCTCTACCGGCAGAAGTCGTTCGCCTATTTCTCCGAGCCGGACATCTGGCAGCAGAACGTCGACCAGGCCAACGAGTGGCAGAAGAAGACCCTCGAAATCCTGAGCGCGGGCAAGCAGCAGGCGGCGGCCACCACCGCGGGCGCTTCTCCGCCAAAGAAGGCGCCGAACTGATGGCGTTCGACGCGTTCCTGAACCAGGACAAGGCCAAGCCGCGCAAGGGCCGGCGGCTGACGTACATGCTGTCGCTGGGATTCCACGCGGCGCTGCTGATCGTGGGCGTCATCTATTCGTTCTGGCAGGTGGAGGAGTTGAGCCCCCCGACGGTGACGGTCACCATCATGGCGGCGCCGCCACCGCCACCGCCGCCACCGCCGCCCAAGAAGCGTTCATCCACCAAGCCGAAGGTCCAGCCGGTCACCATCGTTCAGCCTCGGCCGAATCAGATCGTCCAGCCCAAGGAAGAACCCGAGCCGGTCGAAGACGACGACGGCGAGGACGACGGTGTGGAGGGCGGCGTGGAAGGGGGCACGCCGGGCGGCACGGTCGGCGGGGTGATCGGTGGCGTGGTCGAATCGACCGGCCCCGCCGCTGCCCCGCCGCCGCCTCCCGAACCGCCCAAGGTCTTGCCGCCCGCGGTCGGCGCCAAGCAGAAGCTTCATGCTCCGGACCCTGAGCTGCCCGAAGCGTTCCAGCGACTGGGGACGGTCTACAACGTGATGGTCAAGATCTGTGTGTCCGCCGCGGGGACAGTGTCCGGAGTCACCGTCCTCAAGGGCGCCGATCCTTTGATCGACGCCAGCACGGTAAACACGGTAAAGTCCTGGAAGTTCACTCCGTTCACCATCAACAACAACCCGGTTCCATTCTGTTACGCGACCCGGTTTGTGTTCGAAACGAAGAAGTAAGCACACCAGAGATCGCCAAGGAGATCGTGATGGAATTTTCGCTGACCGGTATGTGGCACGAGATGGGGATCGTGGCGAAGTCCGTGGTCGTCATCCTGCTGATCATGTCCATGTACTCACTGGGTGTCACCGTCGAACGCTTCCTCGCCTTCCGCAAAGGCAGGAGCATGTCGATCGGTTACATCGGAGCGCTGGCGCCGCTGGTGGCGCAGCCGGGCAAGCTGCGGGAAGCCGTGGGCCTCGACGCCCGCTTCAAAGGCAGCCCGGTGGCGCGCGTGATAGGAACCGGCGTCAACGAGTATGTCCGCGGCCTGGAGGCGCTGAGCCTCAAGGGTCCGGACGACCTCGGACAATTCGACGTCGTCGATGCGGTCAACCGGTCGATGGAGCGCGTGAAGGAGCGCGAGATTGCCAACTTGCGGCGCGGCCTTTCGGTGCTGGCCACGGTGTCGTCATCGGCGCCGTTCGTCGGGCTGTTCGGCACCGTGTTCGGCATCATCAGCGCGTTCCAGGGCATGGCCGATCCCACCAAGGGCGGCGGGGGCCTGGGATCAGTCTCGGCGGGCATCTCCGAGGCGCTGCTGACCACCGCCGTGGGCCTGGCGGTCGCGATCGTCGCGGTGTGGTTCTACAACTATTTCATAGGACGCGTGGACGACTTCACCATAGACATCGACGAGACGGCGTCGGAGCTGGTGGACAACATCCTGCGTGAGGGGCGGACGGGGCCGGGCCACGTGACACGGACATCGATGCAGGCGGCCGCGGCGCACCGGGCGTAGTCACGAGAGGCAGACACCTTGAAGCAGGGGATGACATCGAGACGCGGCACGCTGGCCCCCAAGGGCCGTCGTCGCGCCAAAGGCGCGGTCAAGGCCGACATCAACGTCACCCCGCTGGTCGATGTGGTGCTGGTGCTGCTGATCATCTTCATGGTGGTGACGCCCATGCTCTCCCGCGGCGTGTCGGTGGATCTGCCGCACACCAGCCACCACAACAAGAAGAACGACGACGGCAAGGACATCATCGTCTCCATCACGAAGGCCGGAGAGGTCTACGTCAACGCCGACCAGGTCCCATTGCCGAAGCTCGGCGTGCGCATCGAGGACGAGGTGCGCAAGGCGCCGGACAAGCCCATCTTCCTCAAGGGCGATGGCCGCATCAACTACGGCAAGGCGCGCCAGGTGATGGAGATCATCAACAAGGCCGGCATCGAAAACATCCAGCTCGGCACTGAAGAGCCCAAAAAGAAGTAGAAGCAGGAAGTCAACGCCATGGGAATGTCGGTCGGTGGAAGCAAAGGCGGACCTCAGGGGGAGATCAACGTCACCCCGCTGATCGACATTGTCCTGGTGCTGCTGATCATCTTCATGGTCATGACGCCCATCCTGCTCAAGGAATTGACTGTCAACGTCCCCAAGAAGCAGGACGAAAACGTTCCGCCCGACGCCACCGCGACGCCCATCGTGCTCAAGCTTTCGGCGACCAACACACTGGAGCTGAACCAAGATCCGGTGGCGCCCGAGGCGCTGGCCGAAAAGGTGGCCGAACGGCTCAAATACGATCGCCAGAAAGTCGTGTTCTTTCAGATTGACGACGAAGCCAGCTACGGCGCCGCCGTGCGCTTCATGGACATCTGCAAGGGCGCCGGTGCCAAGACGCTCGGCATCATGACCAAGGACACGCCCTAACAGCCCGTGGCTAGCGGGCGGGGAGCAGGCGGGTGGCGGCGGCTCCGAGGAGCGCGGCTACCAGAACACCGGTGGCGTGAAACGCGATGAGGTGCGGCCGAACGACGGTCATGGGGCAAGTCACTTGCAAGATAATCTGTCCCAGCAGCGCTCCCGCCGCCGCGACCGCGGGAAGAACGCCGCCGGCCAACCGGTGCCGCTGCCGACGGGCGACCCACACCACGGCGGCCAGGGGCGCCAGCGCGACGGCCAGCTCGTCCAGCAGGCAGTGAAGGCCAGCAACCGTCCGGGACGGGACGCCGCTGCCTCCCGCGACGGCAGCCAGGACGAACGCGGCGAAAATCGCCGCGCCAGCCACGTGCCATCCCCACCGCTTCAGGAACGACAGGAGCCCGGCCGCCATCGGCCCCGCAGGCAACTCCGCCCAAGCGGGCGCAGGGGCCGAATCGGTCGCCGGAAGCTTTCGCAGATGAGCCAGCACGGCGTTGCTGACACGGTCAGGCACGACCTCCTGAGCCGCCAGCTGTCCGGAGAGCCGGACCGTTGCCTCCATCTGCCGCAGGTACACACGGCACGGCCCGCACCCGGCAAGGTGCAGCCTAAACTTTTCCTGCTCGGTGGGCGTCTGGTGTCCGTCGAGGGCGTCGCTTGCACGCTCGGTGAGCTCTTGGCAAGTCACGAGGAGCGCCTTTCCAGGTAGGGCTCCAGCGCGGCCCGCAGCTTCGAACGGGCCCGGTGGAGCAAGACCCTCTGATGGGTCTCGGTGATGCCGAGGACGTTACATACCTCCTCGGTGCTCATTCCGGACACATCCCGCAACGTGACCACCAGCTTGAGCCGCGGGGACAGCGCCTCCATGGCGCTTACCAGCCTGGCGCGGAGCTCCCCGCGCAGGGCGACGCTTTCGGGATCGTCGCCGCCCTCGACGGGAGGGCGCGCCCATGCTCCGCCGGCCGCGAAACGGTCGGCGTCCACCGCCGGCGCCGTCCCCTCGTCGTCCGCCGCTCCCAGCGACGACATGGGCAAAGACCTCATCTCGCGCGAGCCGCGCGTGCGCGCGCGGTTGACCAGGATTTGGAACAACCAGGTGCGCAAGGACGACCGTCCCTCGAACCGCGACAGGCCTTCCAGCACCGCCAGCCAGGTCTCCTGGGCCACCTCCTCGGCGATCGCGGGGCTGGGAACGAAGGCTTGAGCGACCCGCACCATCACCGCGTGGTGGCGGCGGACCAGCGCCAGCATGGCGCTTTCGTCGCGGGACAGAATGTTCTGCACCAAGAGCATGTCTTCCGCCGAGGCGGACACGGGCTTGGCGGGTTTTTCCGATTCGGGCGTGGCCTGTTGCGTGCGGTGTCGTTTGTCCGGGGAACCCACGAAGCCCGGAAGGTTATGCCTTTCCGGCGGCAGGTCCAGTGCAGCGCCGTCGGTCAGGTCCGCACGTCCTTCAGCACGGCCAGCACCTGATCCACCGTGACACGGTCGCGCTTGCCCTCTCCGACGTAGCGAAGCCGGATCTTTCCTTCGCGATCCACGATGAACGTGGCGGGCAGATGCAGCTCTGCTTCCTTGTCCCACACGCCGTACTGGCTCCCGATGCGTCCGGCCTCGTCCTGCAGGATGGGGAATTGATAGCCGCGCTTTTTCGCCAGCGCGAGGGACTGGTCCGGCGTATCAACGGTGATCGCCACCACGCGCGCGTCGGTGGCTTGGAGCTCTCCCAGCCGCGCCTGGATGCGATCCAGCTGCGCGCGGCAGTACGGGCACCAGTCGCCGCGATAGAAGACCAGGACCACCGGGCCGGTCGCCCGGAGCTGGGCCAGGGACACCGCGGCCCGTTGCTGGTCGGGCAGCTCGAAGGGGGGCGCGGCGGGCGCATCCTTGGGAACCTCGACGGCCTCGGGGCGGCTGTAGGCGCAGCCACCGGACAACGCGGCGACGAGTGAAAGGGCGACGAACCAAGTCGGTGCGGAGCGGCTCAACATGGGTTCAGAGTCTTTCCCCGGGCCACCTTCGTTACAAGCTGTAACGCCGCCGCTATGGTTGTCTCGCGTCTTCTGATGCGGTTCGCTTCCAGACCGACCAGAGGCCGCGCGTCGCGACCTGTGAGACCGCGCCTGGCGGGGCGTTCCGGAAGGGATCGATTGATGCGCCGTTTCCGGGAGCGGGCTGCTTGACCAGGAAGTAGTCCCAGTGCGGCCCGTGCGCGGCCCACCGGAACGCGGAGGCGACGCCCCAGGGGGGGCGCGGCGGCTGGGACCGCGGGGCCACCCAGATGTCGTTGGTGTGCCCGTCGACCACCGGCGTGGCGATGCCGCCGCGCTCGACGACGTAATAGTCGACGATGTCGGACATGGGGAAGTGGCTGTAATGGCGCTCCGAGCCGAGGTCTGGATAGAGTGCATGGACCCGGCGGCCGGCGGGAATGGCTCTAATCGCCTCGGAGAAACCGGCCAGCTCGACGCCCATCCACCAGGTGCGGAAGTCGTACGTGAGATAGCCGCCGTAGGCGATGCCCGCCGCGATCACCGGAGCGATGGCCCAGGGAGGCAACGCGCGCCGCGAGGCGCGCCAGGGAACCAGCAGCACCAGCGTGAGGATGAGCGGCACGAGGAAGCGCACGTTCACCGCCCACCAGTAGAAGGGCTTCATGATCGACATGGGCAGAAGCAAATAGCCGAGCGCGCAGAGCACGGCCGACAACGGCAATCGCCAGCGCCAGAGGGAAGGGGTGGCCGCTTCTTTCGGCAGGGACGAAGACGCCCGCGCGCCGAGCGCCAGAAACGCCGCGAGCGTCACGGCGAAGACGGCAGCCACCACGTCGTCGACGTGGCCGCGATAGCCATTGAGGAACCAATCGTGAAGGCCGGCCGCGTAAGTGCGGAGCGGCGGACGCCGCGAGATGAGGTGCTGGACCATCCCCTGCTTGGCCGCGCCGCCCCCGCCGGGCCGGACGAGCGCTCCGCCGAGCCATGGCGCGATGTACGCCAGCGACGGGAGCAGCACGACGAGGCGCCGCCAGGGTGGGCTCGGCAGCCCGCGCGCAAGGCCGGCCCACGCCACGAGCAGCCCGGCCGCGCAGAGGTACAGGAAGGCGTGGGCGGTGGCCAGGACGAAGAGGACGGCGGCGAGCGCCCCGTCGCGCCACCCAGCGCGCGGGCGGGCGAAGGTCTGGTTGGCCAGCCCCAGCATCACGAGCATGAGCGGCACCGCAGGAACGCTGCCCAGAAAGCCGAACCAGAGGCAGCGGTGGTAGATGGCGGGGAACGCGAAGAAGACCAGCCACGGGCTCTTCCCGAACGACCGCAGCGCGTAGAGGAGCGCCAGTGGCAGCGCGGCCACGCAGAAGAGGGCCACGTATACGCTGGAGGCCGCCGTCACGGGCATGAAGCGCGAGAGCAGCCAGCCGACGGCGAGGTAGATGACGTTGGGGAAGGCGCCGCGGTGGAACACCCAGTAGTCGTGGATGCGCGCCTCCGGATCGCCCGCGCGGTCCAGCGCCCCGATGAGGCCGGTGTAGCCGTGCAGGTCGGTAAAGGGCGGATAGGGCGTCATCGCCAGCGGCAGCAAGCTCGCCAGCAGGCACAGCCCGAACAGCGACCAGAACAGGCGCGCCGCCCGCGCGCTCATGCCCGCGTCGCCCTCCACCGGGTCCTTACCTTCGCCCGAGGAGATCGGGGCTCGGCGAGCGGCCCGCTTTCACGTCGGCCACTGAGCGGCGGTAGCGGGCGTAGTAGCGGAAGATTTCGCCCAGTGTGCGCAGGATGACGGAGGGGCGAGCCCCGGTCGACACGCCGTCCACGCGCGGCAGGTGTGTGACCCCGATCTCCGTGCAGGTGTAGTCGAGCAGCCGCGCCTTGATGGCGATCTCGGCATCGATGAAGGCGTCTTTGCTTTCGATCGCGATCTTGTCGAACAGGTCGCGGCGAAAGATCTTGAAGGCGCAGTCCACGTCGCGATCGCGGATGTCGAACAGGACGCGGAGAAGCTGGTTGTAGCAGAACGATGTGAGTTTCCGGTACGATGAGTACTGCTTCTTGATTCGGAACCCGAACACCATGTCCGAGTACTCGGTGAGCGCGATCAGCTTCTTGAGCTCCTGTAGATCGAACTGGTTGTCCCCATCGGTGTAGAAAACCCAGTCGTACTTCGCGCTCTCGAACCCGGTCTTCAGCGCCGCCCCGTAACCGCGGTTTTCCGGATGGTGGATGACGCGTACCTCGGGATGCTCGCGCGCCAGCTCGTCGGCCACCTCTCCAGTGCGGTCGGGGCTGCCGTCCTCGACGATGATGATCTCGAACGTGCGTATTCCTAGCTCGCGGATGGCGCGCAGTGTGTTCTCGGTGGTCTTCCTGATGTTCTTTTCGTCGTGGTACGCGGGAAAGAACACCGACAGTCGGAACGTCGCCGGATCGATCATCGCCAGCGATCTTGCCGGATCCAGTCCCAGGTGCGGGCGATCCCTTCGCGCAGCGGGATCTCGGGCCGCCAGCCGACCGCGTCCCGAAGGCGAGCCGTGTCGAGGACATTGACCGGGACGTCGACCGCCCGCCCGGGCTTGCGCGTCACGGCGACGTCACGCCCGGTCACCGCCCGAATCTCGTCGACCAGGGCGTTGAGCGAGACGCCTTGCCCGCTGCCCACGTTATAGACCGCGCTCGCCGGCGGTTGCTCGAGCAACAACCGAAACGCCCGCACAGCGTCTTTTATGTCGATGTAGTCGCGCACGACTTCCCCGGTGCCCCAGATCTCGATGGCGCGACCGTCAAAGACGCGACCCAAAAATACCGCGATGGCGCCCTGCGCTCCAGCCGGGTTCTGGCGCTCCCCGTACGGGTTCGAAAACCGCAACACGGTGGCGGCGCCCCCATGCAGGTGAGCGTGCAGGCCGAGGTACTTCTCGATGGCCAACTTGACCACGGCGTAAGAACAGAGGGGCTCGGTGGGATGCTCCTCGGGAATAGGGATCTGGCGCGCGCGACCGTAGATGGTCCCTCCCGACGAGACGAAGAAAATACGCGCGAGACCCCGCGCGCGCGCTTCGTCCAAGAATCGCAACGTGGGGATGAGGCTCGACTCCACGTCGTAGGCTGGGTTCGAGTTGCTGGTGGCGGGAATGGTCGACGCGATGAGGTGGACGGCGGCATCGCAGCCTTGCAGCGCCGCCCGCACGTCGACTTGGTTGTAGAAGTCGCCCGGGAACAGCTCGACGCGTGTCTCTAAGATCCTGACGTTCCGCCAGTCTCCGTCCGGTTTCCCGAAGACGCGCACGCGGTAGCCGGCGTTGGCCAGATCCTCCGCCATGTGGCTACCGATGAACCCGGCGCCGCCGAACAGGACGATCCGTTCCTTGGATGCCGTCATAGCCGCGCCGGCTCCTCGACGATCGCGGAGAACCAGAGCGACGTTCCGGCGACGGCGGCCGCGCCGGCTGCCTGCCCCCGGTCGTGCCACCACCGCTCGACGGCGAACAACGCCGTGAAGGCTGCGGTCGCCAGCGCGCCCGGAGGTGCGAGCGAGCGGGCGAAGACGACGCGGCGCTGTTCAGCATCGACCGCACGATCTCGCCCCACCACGAGCGCGCGCACCAGGAGCCCGGGCACGAGGACCTGGAAGAAATAGTCGAGACGCCAGGCCGGTAGCCCGAGGGCGCCCAGAAGGGCAGCGAGCCCCGCGCGGTCGTATCGGGTGCGGTGCCCCATGGCGACGTCGTACTTCGACCAGAGAAGCGCGAGCGCGGGCACGGTGCCGCACAACAGCCCGCCGGGACGAAGGCGACGCGCGCAGGCGCGGAGTAAGCCCGTGGGATCGTCCACGTGCTCTATGACGTCGAAGAGCCCCACCGCATCGAAAGCTCCCTCCTGCAGAAAGCGCTCGGGCGGATCGCGAACGTCGAGGCAATACACCCGGCTGCGCGGAACCGCCTCCGCGGCGCGGCGGCCGAGCGACGCGTGCATTTCCACGCCGACCACGTCATAGCCGGCGGACGACAAAGCGGCCAGAACCGGGCCAGCGCCGCAGCCGACCTCGAGCACTCGCGCCGGGGGCCGTACGCCGTCGCGCGACAAGAAGGACAGGACGCGCCGGCTGCGCTCGTGAAACCAGACGTGCCTGCGCTCGGCGTCGGCGTAGATGGCGACCGTGGCGGCGTCCGAGATGTCCCATTCGGACGCTGTGGGCGCCGCCGTCTGGTGGGCGTAGAAATTGGGCGGCGGAAGCTCTGCGGCGCGGGGGTCGGCCATTGTCGATGGGGACGGCGAACATAACACCCGATGGGGACGCCCGACGGCAGGCCCGGCCGACACCGACTATATTGCCGCGCGATGGAAGCCGCCGAACCCGTCGTCGGGAAGACGTCGCGCGCCCTTCCTTCCATCACGGTGCTTTTCGCGGCTCTGTTCATGGTGGGGTACTCGCTTTACGGCGTGGCGGCACCGCTGTCCTGGGGCCACCACGGGTTCCATATCGGGCAGTTCACGCTCAACGCGCGCAACACCCAACGGTTCGGGGACATCACACCTTCGAACCATCCCGGCTGGCGCGGTCCACCGTCGCGCGCTTACTACATGCACCATCCGCCAGCATTCCATCTCTTGCTGCTCGGGGCGTACGGCGCGCTCGGCGAAAGCGAGTGGGTCGCGCGCGCGCTGGCGATCGCCTTGTCGCTCTTGACCCTGGCGGCGTTGGTGCGGGTCGCGGCGATCGGCTGGGGCTGGTGGGGTGCGGCCGGCGCGGCGGTGGTGTTCGCGTTTCTTCCTTACATGTCCTGGTTCTCCATCCACGTGGACGAAGGAATCCCGTCGCTGTTCGGGATGCTCATGGGACTTGGCTCGTACCTTCGTTATCGCAAGGCCCGAACGACGGCGGCCGCGGCCGGCACGATCGGCTGGCTGTTCTTCGCCGGAGCGTTCGACTGGAGCGCGTACATGCTCGGAGCGCCGATCTGCGTACACGCGCTGGCGGGCGGTCTGCTGCTGCGGCGGTCCGATCGTAGCAGCGGTCATCGCCTGGCCGGCTTTGCTCTTTTGCTCGGCCTGGCGGCAGTCCTAGAAGTGGGGCTCCACTTCCTATGGACCTGGCGAGTGGGCGCGCTGCGCGAATTCATGGTCGCTTTCAGCGTGCGCACCGCGCATCAACAGTCGTACCGGGCGTTCTTCGAGCTCCTCGTCCGCTACGGTGACGCAATTTTCACGCGCTGGGGGCTCTGGGCGATGGTCGCATGGCTGGTGCTTTTTCTGGGGCGGCTGGTCGTCGGCCGCGCTCGGATGCGCGACGTCGCGCCATTCGCGCTGTTCGTCATGCTCGGGGTCTACACGCACCTGCTCAAGTCGTATGTGCAGACGCACATCTATCTTCTGAAGGCCGGCACGGCGCTCGTAGCCCTGGCCTCGGTGGACGTAGCGTCCGCGCTGGGCGCGCCGCTGCGGTCGCTGGGCCGCGCTTGGGCGTCCTGGGCTGGACGCGCCGTGAGCGTGACGGCGATCGCGGCTCTCGCGTTCGCCATGCAGCCCGCGTGGTGGAAAGGGCTACACGAAAGCCGGGCTCGGGGCGGCATTCCCCTATGGGCGGGCGGCTACAACGCCGACGCTGAGCGCCTGATGTTCGGGGCCATGGTGAACCAGGAGACCGCGCCCGGCGACCTGATGCTGATAAAGCGCCCCTTCGCTTACCGCCACGAGTTCCTTTATTACACCGACCGCGACATCGAGCCCATCGGGACATTGGCGGGGCTCGAGGATCGCCGCCAGCGCGACCCCAAGCTGTTCGTGATCTTCCAGGAGCCCGTGGGCGACGCGGAGCGCCCTCATCTTGCATCGTTGTTGCGCGAGCATCCCGCGCTGCGCGTGAACGGAATGTGGATGGTGGACTTGCGCTCATATTCTCCCGGCGTCCGCAGCTACACCGTCTTGCCCAGCAAGAAGCGGCTTTCGAAGCCAGCACGGTTTCTGACTTATCCGAAACACGCCAAGCTGGTCGCGACGCAAGATCCCTGGAAAGAGCTGGAGATCGCCGTCGGATTCGGCATCGCTCCGTCGCCCGACCGCGTTCCGCCCGTGACTCTGGAGGCCGCGGCCGGCTCTCGCCATCGCCTGTTGCAGTTCCACAATCTGCAACGGCTCCGGGGCGACGCCGGTCTCGCGGCGGCGGCGCGGGACCGGCTTCTCGTCGGCTTCGATGTCCGCCGAAGCGTCCAGATCGCCCCATCCGCGCGCGTGGCCGGCACCCGGTGGGACGCCGCGAGCGGTACGCTCGCGCTGGTGTGGGAGTGCACCACCACGCCGGCTCCCTTTCTTCCCGACACGTCTTTGTACGTGGTCGTGCGCTCCCGACCCGGCGGCCGGAGTCAGGCCGCCGTCGAGCGCGCCCCGCCAGCCTTCGACCGCTGCACGCCGGGGTTCCTCTACGACGAAGCGATCGCCCTGCAGCCGCCACCAAGCGCCTCGGCACAAGTACTGGCGTGGCTGGCCAGCAAGTCTCATTCGGCAAAAACACCGGACACCACGCTCGGGCCGTCGCAAATCTTGGCCACCATCGGGGCCGCTCAGTAACGCGGACGGCATCGGCGGAACGGCCGCGCGTGCCGGCGCCGCGCTGAAGCTGTGACGGCTTGTAACGTCGCCGCGGCCGAACCGACCAAGGCTCATGAGCAAGCTGCGGACGGCCGTGACGCGCGCGGCGGCGCTCGGGCTGCTGGCCTGTGTTCCCTCGGGGGTGTCGCGCGCACGCGCGGTGGAGCCCGCCGGCGACGCGGTGCTGGTGGAGCTCTTCACCTCCCAAGGCTGCAGCTCGTGCCCATCGGCGGACGCGCACATCGGCGAGCTGTTGCGGGCGTCGTCGCACCCGATCGTCGCGCTGACCTATCACGTCGACTACTGGGACCGCCTCGGCTGGAAGGACAAATACGCCAGCCCCGCCTTCACCGCGCGCCAGCGCGCTTACGCGCACGCTTTCGGCGACGGGCGCGTGTACACCCCGCAGATGATCATCGACGGCGCCGTGCATTTTTCGGGCAGCCAGCGCGCGGCCGCCAAGACGGAGATCGATCGCGCCGCGCGGCGGCGCCACCCGGCGATCCTGGACATCGCTCGCGCGGAGGTCGGCGCGGCCGGCGCCGTACACGTGGTCATCAAAACGCGCGGCGGCGGTCCGAAGACCGGGTTCTTCGTCGCCCTGGCAGAGACCGAGACGGCGACGCGCGTGTCTCGCGGCGAGAACGCCGGAGAGCACCTGCGCGAGTACTCGGTGGTGCGCGCGTTGGCCGGGCCGGTGGCGCCCGACGCGGTCGGAGTGGTCACCGCCACGCTGGCGGCTCCGCCCGACGTGGGGCGATTTCGCGTGGTGGCTTTCGCCCAAGACCGGGGCACTTTCCACGTTCAAGGGGCGACCGCCGGGGCCGAGTTGCGAGGTCTGCGATGAGCATCGGCACAACCGCCGATCTTGGGAACCCCGCACGGATGAGCTATGCTTTGCGGCCTAATGCGGTGGTTTGCCTGTCTGTTGTTGGTGGTGCTGGGTGGCGCTGCTTGCGGCGGCGATGGCTCGCCGCGCGACGGCGCGTCGGACTGCTGCGCCGAGACACGAGGGGAGGCGCCTCAGGCGCCGGACGCGGGCGCCGAGGGGGTGGCGGAGCCAAGGCCGGAGCCGACCGTCGAGCCTGGGCTCGAGATAGCCGCGGAGCCGACGGTAGAGCCCCCCTCCGAGCCCGCAGCCGAGCCGGCCCCTGAGCCGCTGCCGGAGCCGGCCGCCGAGCTGCCTCCGGACGCCGCTGCTGAGCCTCCTCCGGAGCCCGCCGCTGAGCCGCCTCCGGACGCCGGCGTCGATGTTGGCGCCGAGGCGGAAGTGGCACCCCCGCCAGGTTGTGAGGCGGTGGGTGGCGAAATACGTCTTACCAATTCGGCGGGGACTTCTCAGGGTCCCGCTATTTTCTGGGACGGGACGGCTTACGTCGTGGCGTGGGCGGATGCGCGCACGGGCAACGGGGACATCTACGCGGTTCGCGTCGGGGCGGGTGGGGCCAAGCTCGGTGCGGACAACCTGGTGGTCGCAGGCGCTCCGGAGACCCGAGGCGTGGCGATCGCTCCGGCGGCGTCCGGTGGCGGCTCGCTGATCGTCTGGGAAGAGCTGGACCTCGGGCCCTCGGTGTCGGTCAATGGTCGCCCGCTGGGCGCTGATGCTACGGCGAGCGGCGCCCAGGCCGGGATCGCGACCACGATGACCGACGAGGCGCGCCCGCAGCTCGTGGGCGCGCTGGGCGCGGTTTACGCCGGCTGGATGGACGTGCTCGCAGGCGGGTCCGCGGATGCCGGCAGCGCCGATGCAGGATCGGACGCCGTGGGTGGCGGCCCACCCGTAGCGGCTTCTATGATCGCCAAGCTGGGGGCGACCGGAGCCGTGGCGGCGCCTCCGGCGTCGATTCGCCTGGGCGGCGGCGCACCCACCCGTTTTCCGTACCTGGCGTCGAACGCGACGCGCTTGGCGATCGCGTACACGGAAGGTGATGATGGCGCGCAGAAGATCCGGCTGGGGATCTTCGATGGCGCGCTGGTTCTTCAGCGCGACGTGGTGATCCGCGATCTGCCGAGCAGCGCGTGGAATCCGTCGGTGGCGTGGGACGGTGCCCGCTGGGTGGTGGCCTGGGAAGACCTGCGCAGCGGCGCCGAGCGGGTGTTCTTCGCCGCCGTCGCGGAAGATGGGACGGTGAGCGTGCCGCAGCCCTTGCATCCGACGTCGCTCGGAGATGGCAACTGGCCGGCCGTGGCCTCGGACGGCACGTCGTCCGTCGTCGCGTATTACGCGTTTCCTGCGGGCGCCGAGGTGCTGGTGGCGATGATCGGCGCCGACGGAAGCAAGCGGGGAGGGGACGTGCGCGTATCAAGCTCTTTGGGCTCTGCGAGATTTCCGGCCATCGCGTACAGCGGGTCGTCGGCGGGCGCGGCCGAGTACGGCGTCGTGTGGCAGGACACTCGCTTCGGAGAGACCGAGATCATGTTCGCGCGCGTCGCATGTAGGTGAGGCGAGCGTTGAAAGGGGCGCCGCCAGAGCTGACCATCCGCTCGTCGTTCTTTGCCGAGAAGCGCCTGGCCCTGAGCCTGGGCCAGATCACCATCGGGCGATCCGAGACGAGCGATATCTTCCTGCCGGACGAGAGCCTGTCGAGACGCCACGCGGAGATTCGAGAGCAGCTCGGGGTCTACCACCTGGTGGATCTCGGCAGCATGAACGGCACCTACGTCAACGGAAACCGCGTGATGAGCGAGCAGCGCCTGCACGACGGCGACGTCATCCAGGTGGGCGAGAGCACCATCGCGTTCTCCGACGCGCGTGCGCCGCGGCCCTCGGGCGAGGATCTCGCCAAGTTCGGCGCCCGGTCGTTCTCGCTCGGCGAGCTGGCCGCGCGTTCGACCCGGCGGGCGATGGACGTGGTCGATCTGCAGAGCGAAAACCGGGTGTTGGGCATCGTCAGCCGCGCCGCGGCCGCGCTGCTGGTCCACCGTCCGCTGCCTGACCTTTTCGAGCGCATCCACGATCTCCTGTTCGAAGCCATCCCGGCGGGGCGCGGCGCCATCATGCTGCTGGAAGGTGATCCGCCGCAGCCACGCATGATGGCGGCGCGCAGCCGCGAAGGCGAGCCCATCACCGACGTGAGCTCCGCCATCGCGCGCCGGGTGGTGGACGAGCGCGTCGCCCTCCTTCTCCCGGACGTGACCGACGACGCGGGCCTGGTGGAGCGGCAGAGCATTCGAAGCCTCGGCATAAGGTCGGCCATGTGCGTTCCGTTGTGGTGCACCTCCGCGTCCGAGGAACCGCACAAGGTCATCGGCCTCGTGTATCTCGATACGCGCGAGCGTTCGAAGTTCGATGAAGGCGACCTCGAGTTGCTCACCGTGCTCGCGAACATCGCAGCCGCCAAAATCGAAACCACGCGGCTCATCGAGGACAGCGTGGCCCGGCGGCGTCTGGAAGACGAGATGCGGGTGGCCGCCGAGATCCAGGGGCGCCTGCTTCCGCGCACCGCGCCCCGCATTCAGGGCTACGACCTGGTCGGATTCACCCGCCCTTGCCACACCGTGGGCGGCGACTACTACGACTTCGCCGTCGACGAGGGGAAGGTGCTGATCGCGCTCGGCGACGTCTCGGGCAAGGGCACGGGGGCGGCGATGCTCATGATCGCTTTGCGGGCGGCCGTGCGGGCGCACTGGGCGGAACCGGATCTCGGCCTCGCCATGGCGCGCGTGAACCACACATTTTTGGGCAGTGTCCCTGACGACAAGTACGCGACGCTGTTCGTGGGCCGCCTGGATCCGCGCACGGGCCGGCTGACCTACGTCAACGCCGGCCACGACCGGCCCTTGCTGGTTCGCCCCTCCGGCCGCATCGATACGCTGGGGGAAGGCGGCACGGTGGTGGGCATGTTCGAGGATCCCACGTGGACCGAAGGCGTCGCCGAGGTCGGGCCGGGTGATACGCTGCTCATCTTCTCCGACGGGGTCAGCGACACCTGGCCCACGGAGGAGGCGGTGGCGCGTCGCTTAGGCCAGATCACGATGGCCGAAGGCGCGTGCGCGGCGTCCCGTCTGGAGGCGGCCATCCTGCAAGACGTGGAGGCCGAGGGCGGCTCGCGCCCGGCAGACGACCGCACCTTGATGGTGCTCAAGCGCTTGGCCTGAACGGGCCGGTCACCCGTCCATCAGGACGAGGCCACTGACGTCGGCCGGGGACACCTGTTCGAGAGCGAGCTTGAGCGTGCGGGCGCGCGCCGCGCCGGCCGCCACCGCGAAGACCAGGCCGTCTACAGCGTCCTGGATGAGGTTCACGTCCGCGCCTCCGAGCACCGAGGGTGCATCGACGACGAGATAGTCGTAGGCGCCGCGCAGCCGATCGAAGGCGGCGGTGAACGCAGGCCCGTCGAGCGGGCGCGGCTCGTCAGTCGGCACGATGGCCAGCACATGAATTCGGGTCGAGGCGATCTCGATGACCGACCAAGGATCACCCGGGCGGTCACGATGGCGGGCGAGCTGATCCAGAAAGCATTCAGTCGGCGCGATGCCGAAGAGCTCGGTCAGGGCGGGGCCGCGCGTGTTCGTTTCCAGCAACAGGACTTGCGCGCGGCCGGACTCGGCCAGCGCCAGGGCGAGGTTGGCGGCGCACGTGGTTTTGCCTTCCCCATCGTCGGCGCTGGTGACCAGGATAGAGCGCGGATCGCCGCGCTCGACCACACGGTGCCGCAGCACGCGGAAGCTCGCCGCCTGGGCGGCCGCGTCGTCGCGAAGAAGGTAGAGGCGCTCATCCACCTCCTCCGGAGCGTCTTGTCGGATGACCCTGATCTCGGCCTTCGGCACGTTCGGCCGCACGCGATGCCGCGGCGGCGCGGGAGCTAACGACGCCGCGGGCGCGACAGCCGGCGCCGGGGCCAAGGACGCGGCCGGGAGGGGAGCCTGACGGAAGGGAATGTCCGACGGAGGGGCCGAAGGCGGGATGTACATCGCCAGCTCGGTGCCGGTCGAGCTGGGCGGGATGCGCGCGGGCGGGATGGACGCTTCCCGGTAGTCAGGTGACGACACGTTCCGGTAGACCGTCGCGCCCGGCAGCGGCGCGCTTCGATAGGCCGCCGCGGTTTCGGATCCGTGCGCCGGTGACGTCGAGTAGGGCCGGGTCTCGTTCGGCGGTGCCTCGACCGCAGGGCCGCCGTAGGCGGGCGTATCCCGGCGGGGCGGCCATCGGCGGACGCGCGCGTCCTCGGCAGCGGCCGGGGATGAAGCGGTGGCGCGGCCGGAGGGTCCGGGCCCGGCGGGGGGACCTTCCTCGCGGGCGTCGTAACGGGCTGCACGGCGCACGCGCTCGACCAACCCGCCGCCTCCGTCCGCCCCAGGCCGTCCCTTCGGCGTACCTTGCGAGGGGGGAGGCTGGGAAGATCCGCGGCGAAAGCTAGCCATGCGCGTTTCCGTGGCCGCCAGCTTTCGGCACGACCGCCAGAACCGGCGCGAGCCCCAGCCGTTCGACGTCGACCGCGTCGTACAGGCGATCGTCAAGCAGCGCGAATCCGAGCGCTACCGACAGCGAGACGAAGGCGGCCAGCGCGAGGCCCATCCCCGCCGCCAGTCTTCGGCTGGAGCGCACCGCGCGCGTCGGAACGAAGGGGGGATCCACCACCACCATCTGCCCGCCTTGGCCGCTGGTCTCCATGGTCGCCACCAGCGAAGCCTGGAACTGTTTATCCTCGAGCTGCCTATGCCGCTCGCGCGTCTCCGACACCTCGCGGTTCAGGCGCGTCCACTGAGTTTCGAGCTCCACGATCTGTCCGGGGTCGGCCTTCCCCGGACGCACCGCGCGCTTCTTGGCCGCGCGCAGGGCGCCGAGCTGCCCCTCCACCAGCCCGAGCTGATGGCGGATGGACCGCACGGTCTCGGGCTCCGCGACCACGACCGCCGCGGAAGCCGGCGCCGGGGCGGGCCGGGTCGGCGCGGCGGCGAGCAATTCGGCGGCGCGCCGCGCCTCGGCGGCGGCGATGTCCAGCCGCGCCTTTGCAGTGGCCACGTCAGGGTGCCTGTCGGTGAGCTTGGTTTGGCGCTCCGCCAGCTCGCGCTGCGCAGCGGCCAGCGCGGCGTCGGCGCGAGCCTTCGCCGCCACCAGCTCAGGATCCAGCAGGACGCCCGTGGCCGAACGAACCGGCTGTCTTGCGCCGGTGGCCGCCGCCAGGCGCTCGCGCAGCTGCGCCGCCGACATCTCCAGGCTGAACAGCGCGGGATCGCCGGCGTCACCCACGCGCGCGGCCCGGATCGATGCGCCCGCGCTGGCGTCGCCCCGTCCCGATTCCGCCGCGAACTCGGGGTGCATCACCAGGAAGTGCGCGAGCTCGGTCTCTTTGGTCTTGAACTCGGCGTCGATCTTCAGCTTTTCCGCGTCGAGGAACCGCTTGGTCTCGTCGGCCTCCAGCAGCCGCAGCCGCGAGTTCTCTTCGATGAGCAAAGCGGCCAGCTTGGTGGTCACTGTATGCGCCATGGCCGGTGACGTGCTCTCGAACGAAATCCGGAATGTAGAGCTCTCGCGCACGCTGAAGCTGATCCGCCGGCGCATCTCGTCCACGGCCTCGACGTACCCGCGCTTTTTGACCAAAGGCGTGTAGAGTCCCAACTCTTTAATCATCTTTTCCAGTCGGTCACGCGCGAACACCATGTCCTGCAGGCGCTGCCCCGCGCGGCGCGCGCTCTCGCCGCCTTCCGAGTCGCCGCCTGGACGGCTGATCTGCCGGTATAGGAGCACGGTCTCCGACTTGAAGATCGGCTTGACCTGGAATGCGACGATCCCGGCAATTCCGACACCGACGACGAACGTGCCGAGCGCGACCCGATAGTAACGGGCGGCGCGGCGCACGAGATGAAGCGCTCCCCCCGACGAATCTTTCGCCGCGGCGTCTTCCTTAGGCGGCGACATGGGCGCTCAATGATACATGAGGGTCGGCGGCAGGGCCCCCCGGCCGCCCAGGCGACGTGGAGCGACTTCCACCACGGGCTGCTAGCTGTAGCGCAGGCCGTCCACCGCCTTGAGGCGGCTGGCGCGCAGCGAGGGATAAAGCGTCGATAAAAAGCAGACGAAGAGGGTGGCGGCCGCCACGAGGATGATCTCGCCCGGCGCGATCCGCACGGGGAGCCTCCCGATCAGGTAGACCTTTGGGTCCAGCGGATAGCCGTAGAGGTAGGCGAGGCCGGCGACCAGCAGGCCGTACGCGATGCCGAGGCCCGTCCCCACCGCGCCCACGGTCGCGCCGCTCACCAGGAACACGCGGGCGACGGCGCCGTCGCGGGCGCCCATGGACTTGAGGATGGCGATCTCGCGCACCTTCGAGAGCACGATCATGATCAGCGACGCGATGATATTGAACGCCGCCACCACGATGATGATGACCAGCAGCAACGAGATGATGAGCTTCTGCATGGCCAGCGCCTCGAAGAGGTTCCGGTTGAGGTCCTTCCAGTGCACCACGCGGTGGCCCGATTTCACCCGACGCTCGACCTCGTCGACGGCGGCGATGGCCGCCGCCGGATCGGCGAAGCGCAGCTCCACGCCGACGACCATCTCACGGGCGCTGCCCAGACGCCGGGCTTCGTCCAGGCTGACGTAGGCGAGGCGCGTGTCGTACTCGTGAAAGCCCATGCGGAACAGTCCCGCCACGCGAAATCGATAGGACGGCGGTTCGGTGACACCGGAGGCGAAGGGCACCATCACCGACACGCAACCGCCCAATTTGACGCGCAGGCGGCGCGCCAACTCGGTGCCGAGCACGATGCGGCCGGCGCGCTCCTCGGCTGGCCCTCCCGCCGCGCGCGCCGCCTCGGAGACGGGGCAGGCGGTGGCCCGATCGAGATCGGCGATGGTGCCCTCGACCAGGGCGCGCTTCAGGTCGTCGGCGCCTTCGGTCATGTCCAACCCCTTGAGGTTGGCGCCGATGGTCCCCACCATTACCTCGCCCGCGGAAAAGATGAATCGCGCGATGCGCGTGACGCCGGGCATGCCGCGCAGACGGTCTTGGATGGCGCCGATCGCGGGGGCGTCCACGTCGACCGCGCCGTAGGGAATCACGATGAGATGGGCGTTGAGTCCCAGCACCTTGTCCTGGAACTCGTGCTCGAAGCCGCTGGTCACCGCCAGCACTACCACCAAAGACGCCACGCCCAGGATGACACCCATGGTTGACACGGTGGTGAACACGGAGAACACGCGCAGGAGAAGGCTCAGAAGCAGCGCCAAGGTCGAAAGCAACGTCACCACCACGCCGATGGTCTGCAACACACGGCTGTCCTCGGGCGCGGCGAAAAACAGAGCCAGCCCGCCGCCGGCGAGCGCGATGCAGATCGCGAGCAGGATCCGGATGGCGCGGGCGCTGCGCCCCCTGTGCAGATAGCGGATGCCCACAAAGCGCTCGAAGGGCAGCCCGAACAGCTCCGCCGCCCCGAGACCCACCACCAGCCCGGCGGCCGCTGTCAGAAAGCGCGCCCGCTGGGCCGGGATGAGAAACGCCGCCGCGCCCGCGCCCAGCGCCGCGGCGATCAGCACGAGGCGGACGACGATGCGCGCCATGGCAGGCGCCGACCATACCCGCTTCCTTGACACCCTTCGAGCCCGAACCGTACCGTTGCCCGCGATGATAGAGGCGGCCGCCGCGCGCAGCCGGGCGTACGCCGCGGCGGCCACCTTCGCGGCGGTGGCGCTGGGACCGACGGGGGCGGCGCGTGCGGGACGTCACGACCTCGCCCTGCTGAAGCTGTGTTCGCGCGAGCCGTCGGCCGCGATGGCCGTGGCGGCCGAGTGCTCGTGGGTCAAACGCGATGCTGCGAGCGGCGTCATCGTCAGCCCGGTTCGGGTGGACCCGGCCGCGGAGACGCGCTTCCGCAGCCTGATGTCCGAGCTGGGGGCGGTGATGGCGCCTCGGCTGCAGACGCCCGCAGACACGTTGGGGTTTTCCGGATTTCAGGTCACCGCGGAGATCGGCGCGACGCAGATTCACAACCAAGCGCCGTACTGGGATGGCGTCGAAGGGGTGTCGTCCGCGGTCCCGGGGGCCCCGGCCGGCCGTCCGGATGCCTGGCTGACCACCGTGGGTGGCTTCGTGCGTAAGGGCATCTGGCTGCCCTTGCCTGCCTTCGAGATCGGCGCCGGGGCCGTGAACTTGGTCGGATCGCGCATGATCGCCGCGCAGGGCTACGCCAAGCTGGCCTTGCACGAAGGGTTTCACGACTGGGTGCTGCCGTCGCTCGCGGTGCGCGGCGGCGTGTCTCGCGTGACCGGCGCCAACGACGTGCAGCTCACCATCGGCAGCTTCGACATTTCCGTCTCGAAGGCGTTCGGCGTGGGCGGCACCGCGCGCCTCGAGCCATTCGGCGGCGTGAGCTTCCTTTTCATCGACGCCCGCAGCGAGGTGATCGACGCCACCCCCTCCTGTGACGCGTATGCCGCCGCCCAGGGATCGACGGCGGGGCGCGGGGGACTATGCGCCGACGCGCAGACGGGGCGCGGATTCAATGACCTCAACGCCAACTTCGTGTTCCCCGATCAGGACGTCATCACGCGCACGCGGCTGTTCGCGGGATTCAAGCTCAAGGTTGCCGTGGCGGCGCTGGTGGCGGAGTACCAGTTGACCCGCGCGGGCGAAAGCCGGGACGGCGCGCGCCGCTCGGGCGCCCCCACCGGCGCGAAGGACGAAAGCGGTGGGCAGCACGGCGTTTCCTTGTCCGCCGGCCTGGACTTTTGACTCCCCGTTCAGGGCGGTGTCGCCGTGCCGATTCGCAGGATCGCCAACGACATCACGGCGGCGTCACCCTCACGCGGCATCCTGCCGAAACCGCAAGCCCTCCGTGATTTGCGCCGACATGACCACCGTCCCGCCGCCTTTTTCGTAGGCGGTCCGCCACGCGTCCAGCGCTTCGTGGCCCGCGTGGTCCACAAAAATCACGGCCAGATCGACCTCCACCGTCCGCGCCGGAGGGAGGGCGCCGAGCACCGCCATGAGCTTCGGTACGCCCACGAAGGTCAGCGCGCCCCGCACGGCGACCAGCCGCCGTTCATCCCGTTCCGCGACATCGACCTTCAGAGTGCCCAGCCGAACGAGCAGTCGAATCACCGCCAGCGCGACGCCGATGCCGATGCCCGCAAGCAGGTTGATGAAGACCACGCCGCCGACCGCGGCCGCGTAGACCAAGCCTTCCTTGTGCTCGAGCAGCGTCTTGATGTGGCGGACGTTGACGAGGTTGGCGCCCACGTGAATCAGCAGCCCCGCCAGAACGGCCAGCGGAATCTCCGCCACCAAGAACCCGAGCTGGGTCACGAACAGAAGCACCCATACGCCGTGAAGGATGGCGGCCATGCGCGTCTTGGCGCCCGATCCGATATTGGCCGAGCTCCGCACGATGACGCCCGTGACCGGCAACCCGCCGATCAACCCCGAGAGCGCGTTCCCCACGCCCTGGGCGGTGAGCTCCTTGTCGAGATCTGCGCGCTGGCCATCGTGGAGCTTGTCGGTGGCCGCCGCGCACAGCAGCGATTCGGCGCTGGCGATGACGCACAAGGTGACCGCCGCGATGGCGAACGCAATGGCGGAGGCGGCCGGCGGCAGATCCGGCAGTCGGATCCCGCCGACCAAACCGCCGTCCAGGGCCACACGCCGTACGTCCAACCCGGCGACGACCGCGGCGGTGGTGCCCATGACCACCGCCACCAGCGGCCCGGGCAAGACCTTGAGCGGGCCGAGCGCGCCCCGGATGCGCGGCCACGCCACGAGCGTCGCCAGCGTCAGCAGCCCGAGGGCGAGCGCGCTCGGCTGCAACCTCGCGATCTGTGCGGGCAGCTCGGTCAAATTCTTCACGGCGGAGCTCTGCGGGCTTCCCCCCAGGACCACGTGCAGCTGCCCGAGCGTGATGAGGATGCCGATGCCGGCCAGCATCCCGTGGATCACCGCAGGTGAGATGGCCATGGTGATGCGCGCGACTTTCAGCCGGCCCAGGACGATCTGAAGCACCCCGGCCGCGACGGTGGCCGCGCAGGTCACCGTGAAACCGAACTGCTGCACGTAGCCGTAGACCAGGACCGTCAGGCCGGCGGCAGGCCCGCTCACTTGAAGCGGCGCGCCGGAGAGCGCGCCCACCACCACGCCGCCGACGATGGCGGCGATGATGCCCGCCATGATGGGCGCCCCCGACGCGAAGGCGATGCCCACCGAAAGCGGAAGTGCCACCAGGAAAACCACCAGTGACGCGAAAACGTCCGACGGCAGCGTGGTACGGAGCGTCGTCGGGGCTGAAGGATCTGCGCGGTTGGACAAGTGTAGGCTCCCTGCAGCTGGTAAAAGCACCGCCGCAGGACCATCCCGCGGCGCGCGCAGGGTCCGGCCCGCCTAAATCGCGCGGGGCGTGACCCGATGATGGAGCGGCTCAGAGCGAGCGCGGCTCAGATCATCAGGCGCGGCAGCGGAGGGCGGCAGGTAGAGGGATCAGTGATCGAGCTCCGCGGCGTCGCCACGGAACGTGCGGCCGCGCAACTCAGGCGTGAACGAAGCGGGGTGAGCAGCATGGGCGGCGGCTCCGCGCGCCGCCGGGAGCGCCTCCAGGCTTCCGGTTTCCCGTCGGCGTCCTTCGTCTCCGAAGCATCGCCGCTGGCATCGGTTTTTTCAGCGCTTTCCGAGCGCTCGAAGGCCACGGTCCCGCCGGTCGAAACCACGAGCATAGCGGCCAGCAGTAATCGCGTCGCCAGCGTGGGCGCCCAGCGAACGAAACGCGAGAAAGACAAGAGCATCATCGATGAGAGGGGTTCAACCCGGGCAGCAGCCTATCGTATTCCTCCCAGCGAGAGAAAAATTATGAGAGGCCAGTCTGAATGATCTTGCGGAGGCCACCTACCGGCAATCGCGGCGAGCGCTTCTCTTCTTCGAAGATGATCTGGGCGAGGGTCGCGGTCGTTAGATCTTGCTGACTGACGTTATCTACAACACGAATTTCATCGCCGGCGCGGATCATCTTCGCGATCTGATCCAGCGTGACGTAGCGGCTGTCGTGGGTGTCATACAATTTGCGGTTCGGGTAACGCTTGATGCTTCGATTGATGCCCATGCTAGGATGCTGCCACACCGCGTCTCTCGCGTCAATTGGTGTAAGTCCAGTTACATAGGATCGTCGGTTGTGATCGATCTCGAGAGCCAGGAACGACAGGCGCTAGAGCTCGCGGCGCGCGTGGCGGCCTATCCGGAGCCGGAGATGCGGCGTTTTATCCTAGGGGCTTGGCTGTCGCGGGTGCCGGCGGCGACCGGGGCGGGCTGGCTGCGCGAGATCTTGCGCCGCGGGCGCCAAGGAGGACCGCCCTTCGATCTGGCGGTGGCGGCCTTCATTGCCTTGCTCTCCGAGCCCGATCCGCTGGGATACGACGCGCTGGTGGAAATTTATCGGGAGGCGCGTGAACGCGAAATAGAGGACCTGGCAGCGCTTTTCCTCTCGTCGATCGATGCGGAGCGTCTTCGAGGCGCCCCGGGGCGAATCATGGAGACCGGGGACGGACGGCAGCTCACCCTGGGCGAGCGCAAGAGCCTAGCTCGGCGCTCGACGCGGCAGCAGATCGAGCACATGATGGCCGATCCGGATCCCGCCGTCCTGCGGCAGCTGCTGCTCAATCCGCGGCTGACCGAGAAAGACGTGGTGACCATCGCGGCGCGGCGCCCCACCACCGGCGAGCGACAAAAGATCGTGGCGCGGTCGCGGCGCTTTGCGGCCCGCTATACGGTGCGGCGGGCGCTGGTCATGAATCCGCACACGCCGTCCGATCTCGCCGTCCGCCTGGCGGCGCTGCTGGGCGGTGCGGACCTGACACTGATCGCGGCAGAGCCGTCCATTTCCCCGGTAGTGCGCGAATCCGCGCGGCGGTTCCTTACCGGACGCCGAGAGAAGTGACTGGCGGGACGCCTAACGGGCGCTAGCCGATGGCCTGGTCCTTCTTTTCTTCCTTGGCGGCGGTGTCGTCCGCCGGATCGAGGTTGCCCTTGGCTTTCGGGCTGACGTCGATTTCGTTCTGGGTATTCACGGCGCGCTTGAAATTCTTGATGGCGCGCCCCAGACCGTCGCCGAGCTGAGGGAGCTTGGTCGCTCCGAAGACGACGACGACGATCAGGAAGATGAGAATCAGCTCGCCGAAGCCCAAATGAGGCATCCTTCTCCTTACAAACGCCGCTTACGCAAGCCCATTTTTTATAGCACCGGGCGGTTTTTTGTCCACCTGACGCGCGAGAGGTACGATCCCGCCTTCATGGGGTCGTGCTGCCGGCACCTGCTGATCGCCTGGATGGCCCTGGCGGCGCCGGCCGCCGTGGCCGCGCCCGGGGGGGGCGCGGCGCGCGAGCCGCGCAAGAACGACCCCATCCCACCCGTCGTCGAGAGCGCGAACGAGCGGCGGGCGGTGCGCGGGGTGCCGCTGGAAGGCGCCGGTCTGGAGGAGAGCCCCGAGTTGCGGGAGCTGCGGCGCTTCGAAGAAGACGTTTTCCCGCGCGGGCCCGCTCCAGGTTCCCCGGCCGGTGACCCGGCGGCGGACGGGCGCGAGGCGGCGCTGCCAGGACGCTGGCGCGGGACGGGCGACATCCCTTCGGTGCTGCGGACGCCTGAAACGCCGCGGCTCTCGGCCGGAGCGGCGGCGGCCACCGCGGCCCCGGAGTCACAGTGGTTGCGGTCGCTGGCGCTGCCCGAGCTGCCGGTGGTCTGGGATCCGCAGGTGGTGCGCTACCTGGAGTATTTCAAGAACGACGCGAAGGGCCGCGCCATCATGAGTCATTGGCTGCGGCGCCTCGGGCGGTACCGAACGCTGTTCGAGCGGACGCTGGAACGGGAAAAGCTGCCGAAGGATCTCGTCTACCTGGCGATGATCGAAAGCGGGTTCGAGCCGCACAGCCGGTCCCGAGTGGGGGCGGGGGGAATTTGGCAGTTCATGCCGGGGGCCGCGCGCGCCTATGGTCTGGAGGTGAGCTACTGGGTGGACGGCCGCAACGATCCGGAGCGGTCGGCGGTGGCGGCGGCCCGCTATCTGAAGGATCTGCAAGTCCGATTCGGAGGCTGGCACCTGGCGCTCGCCGCGTACAACGCCGGCTACGGCGCCGTGTTGAAGTCCATCGCCCGCTACAACACCAACGACTTTTGGGAGCTGACTCGCCACGAGGCGGGGTTGCCCTGGGAGTCGAGCGTCTACGTCCCTAAGATCCTGGCGGCGGCCATCATCGGGCACAACCTGGCGGCTTTCGGGTTCGCCGACGTGGAACCGGACCCGGCTTTCGCGTACGACCGCGTCGAGCCGGCCGCGGGCACCACCTTGGCCACGATTGCGCGCGCCGCCGGGACGCGCCCCGACGTGGTGGCGGCGCTCAATCCGGAGCTGGTGCGTGACCGGACGCCCCCAGACCGCCCGCCGACCGCCGTGCGCGTGCCTCCGGGGACGCGGGCGCTTTACGCGGAGGCGATCGAAACCACGCGCTCGGCGGCGGACCGGGTGGACACGGCGGTCCTGCGTTTCGGCGAGACCATTGACGATGTGGCGCGGTCGCGCGGCATGACCCCGCGCGAGCTGCGACGCCTAAACGGCGTGAAAGATTCTGCCGAGCTGCGCGCGGGGGCAACCATCGTGGTCCCGAGACGGGCGGCGGCGTCCGAGCCGGCGGCCGCCGCGCGCGAGGACGATGATGACGACACGATTCTCGTCGCGCTGCCCGACCGTGTTTTTACGGACGAAGGGCGCGAGCGGGTCTTTTACCGGACCCGCGACGGTGACGTCCTGGACGAGATCGCGGAGGCGTTCGAGGTGGCGGCGGGCGATCTTTGTGAATGGAACAACTTGGACGCGCAGGCCAAGCTGCACCCGCGGATGATTCTGCAGGTGTTCGTGCGCAAGGGGTTGGACGCATCGGACATCGCGCTGCTGGATCCGGCGAAGGTGCGGGTGGTGACGGTGGGATCGGACGAGTTCCTGGACCTCGAGGCCGCGCGTCGCGGGAAAAGGCGATTCTTCTATTCAGTCCGGCCGGGGGACACCTTGGCCAAGGTGGGCCGACGTTATGGCCTGACGCCCGGGGACCTGGCGCGCATCAACCGGTTTTCCTACAACAGCGAGCTGGAGCCGGGCCAAAAGATCGTCGTGTATTCGCCCACGGGGGAGCTGCCGCGCGAAACTACCATGGGCCGAGCCCCCGAGATCAGACGGCCGGTGACCAAGCCATCGACGGCGACGCCGCCCGAGGCCAGACCGGCGGCCGCGACCAAGATCCGCGCCAAGCTCGCGCCAGCCGAACCGCGCGGGGTCGCCCACTCCAAGGCCGATACCAAGGCAGGCCACCAGAAGAAGGCGGCTGTGACCGGGCTCAAGCCGGCATCGACGTCGTCGGCGTCCCCACAGCGCAAGCCCGCGCGGCGGTAGATCGCGGCCGGCGGCATGCCGATCTTTATAGTCGACGCGGCCCACGGCGATTTACGCCTGGACGACTTCGTGGCGCGGCACATGCCCGGCGCGAGCGCGTCGTGGGCGCGGCGAGCGATCGCTCGGGGAGAGGTGACGGTGGATGGGCGCTCCGGGAAGAAGGGCATCCGCGTGCGGCCCGGGCAGGTCGTCGCGGTGGCGTCCGCGGACGCGCGGATGGCTGCGCCCACACCTGAGCCCGAAGCGGCGTTGAGCGTGCTTCACGTCGACGACGCCCTCGTCGCGGTGGACAAGCCGGCTGGGATCTCGTCGCATCCGTTGCGGGCCGGCGAGCGCGGCACCATCGCCAACGCTCTTTGCGCGCGCTACCCCGAATGCGCGGAGGCGAGTGAGGATCCGCGCGAGGGAGGGCTCGCACACCGCCTGGATCGAGGGACCAGCGGCGTGCTGCTCGCGGCGCGCGGGCGGACGGCATGGCACGGTCTGCGCGCGGCGCTGGGCGAGGCGGCGTGCGAGAAGGTTTACCTGGCGGAGGTGGTGGGGCGCCTGGCGGCCGGCAGCGCCACCGGAAGCATCGGCCGCGTCGGCCGCCGCGGCGCGCACGTCAGGATTGAAAGGGGACGCCGCCCGCTTCCGGCGCGCACGGATTGGGAGGTCGTGCAGGTACGCGCGAGCACCACTCTCATTCGTGCGCGCTTGCACGCCGGGCGCGCCCACCAGGTCCGCGCCCACCTGGCGGCCGCCGGTCACCCGGTGGTCGGCGACGACATCTACGGCGCGGAGGCGGCCCCGGCCCCGGGCGCGTGCGACCTCCATCTTCACGCCGCGGCGGTCCGCTTCGTCCATCCGGCGACCGGGCAGGAGCTGATCGTCCGCGCACCGCCGCCACCCTGGGCGCAGGCGTGAAGGGGGCGGCGCCGGCCGCTACCGCTATTCGAGTCGGACGAGGTCGGTTTCCACCAGCAGGTAGAGCGTCCGCAGGAACGTGAGCAGCTCGTCGGGCGAGGTGAATTGGCTGCTCCAGTCCTGAAGCGTCCGCCGGCCGTCGAGCATGGCTTGCAGCTCGCGCGGGGTAGGGCCCAGGCGAAAGGCTTCGGGCTTGACCCGCGGACGCGCAGCAGAACGCGGCCGCAGGTGAGAGAGCGGCGCGAACCTCTGGTCCAACGTCTCGTAGGTCAAGGTCAGGATGCCGGCGCCCAGGATCTCGAACGTGTCGAGCCCGAGCGGAAACGCTTCCTGGTTGTTGGTCACGCTGCGGTAGAAGGCAAACGTGCCGGCGGTCCACGAGAAGATTTCGATGACGCGTTCGCGCACCTGCTGCGAAAGAACGCGAAAGACGTCGAGGGGCCGCATGAGCTCCATGGCCACCAATGTGTCGCCCAGCTTGCCGGAGTGCTGCGGCACCATGGCCAGCGCCGCTTCCAGGTCGCCCTGCGAGATGATGCCGTGGGCCACCAGATACTCGCCCAACCGTTCTGACGGGAGGTTGGAGCTGACCGACTCGGGCGCGCCGCCCACTAAGAAGACTTCCTTGATCTGGGCCGTCGCCTCGAAGCGCAGGAGCCCGGTCTCAGTGCCGAGCGCCAGGTCGGTGAGGATGCGCAGCGGTGAGATCACCGTGAGGCTTCCGGCGCTGTCCGGCGGTCGCTGCGGCATGGCGGAGACGAACCGCCCCACACCGCTGCGCGTGCCCTGGGGCGACGCCCATTGTCCCGATACCGTGTGCGCGCCGGGACCGGAGACGGGTGTCTGGCCGGAATGCGCGAAGTTGCCGGTGGGCGGCTGTGCGCGCTGCCCGGAAACCGGCGTGCCCGGGCCGGGGCCGCCGCCGCCGATTCCGTCCCATTGGTCGAGGTCCACGACCGCGAGCGACTGCCCCAGGCGATCGCTCAACGCCTCGACCACGGCGTCGCCTTGACCGAGCGCCGCTCCCGCGTCCTCGCCGAGCACGACATCGACCGGCAGATCGACCGGCGCTGGCTCCACGATCGAAGGACCGGCTCCCGTCGCGCGGGCGCGGGCCATCGCGGGCGGGGCGGTGGTCCGCTACGGCGCCGCGGGTGCCGTCGCAGCTCGTGACGGGGCAGCGGCGGGGACAGCCCCGGTGGGGGTTCGGTTGGGCCCCGAGGCGCCCGGCCCCGCCCCCGGCGGCGGCGCGGTCTCACGGCCCGAGCGGGCGGACGAGGGGACGGCGGCGATCGCGGGCCGGCTGACGGCCGGTGTGATCGAGGGGCGCGCGCGTTCCGGAGCCGCGGCCGCCGGCGGCGGCGGCTGGCTCCACTTCTCCAGCAGGCGCTTCTGTCCCTGCGGACTTTCGTCGTACAGGTCGGCGCTGAAGCCGCCGAGATCTTTCGCCCCCACGCGTTTGCCTTCCTTCAGAAGGAAGTCGGCCAGATCGTCGCGGAACTCCCCGGCGGCCTGGTACCGTTCGGTGAGCCCTTTTTTGAGCGCCTTGCGCACGATGCGGTCGAGCTCCGCGGGCAGGTCCTGCGCGTATTTGTCCAGCCGTTCGAGGCGGCCGTCGCGCACCATGAGCAGCACGTCGAGATCGTTGGGCGCTGTAAAGAGCCGGCGACCCATGAGCATTTCGGCCAGCACGATCCCGATGGCGAACACGTCGCTGCGTCCGTCGAGCACACCGCCCGTGACCTGTTCGGGCGACATATATCCGTACTTACCCTTCAGCGTTCCGGCTTGGGTTTTCGATTCGCGCTCTTGGGCGTGGGCGATGCCGAAGTCGCCCAGCTTCACGTCGCCGCGCCGGGCGATGAAGATGTTGGACGGCGAGATGTCCCGGTGGACCAGCTTCATCGGCCTGCCTTCGTTGTCGCGGGCGTTGTGTGCGTAATCCAGCGCCTCCAGCACCTCCATCGTGACGAAGACGCCCAGGTGGTAGGGCAGGCGCATCCGCTTGTGCGCGCAGGTGCGCAGCAACGCCAGCGCGTCGAAGCCGTCGATGAACTCGAGAGCGATGAAGTATTGCCCGGCCACCTCGCCGAAGTCCGTCACCTGCACGATCTTGGGGTGGGTGAGCTGCGCGGTAAGCTTCGCCTCGTCGATGAACATCGAGACGAAGTTCTTGTCCGCGGCCAAGTGGGGCAGGATGCGCTTGATGACGAGGATCTTCTCGAAGCCGTGAGCGGACGCCATCTTGGCGCGGAACACCTCAGCCATTCCCCCTACCGCTAACCGGGTCACCAGCGTGTATCGGCCGAATTGCGAGGGCAGGGGCTGTCCCTCGGTCGTCGACATGAGCGTCTCTCACTATAACATGGTGAAAGCCGCGAAATTCTTGGCCGCGACGCTGGCCGTGACGGTGTCGGCGTGTGTTCCGCCGCCCGAGCGCAAGCTTCCGAGCATCGAGGATTACCTGCCTCCCGCGCTCGGCCGGGGCGGCGGCAGCGGCGGTCCGCGTCAGGTGTGGGCAGGGCGCCTCGACGACGCGAGCTTCGCGCGCGAGCGCATCGCGGGCACCGCGTCGGCCGGGCGGATCGGCGACTTCTACATGCGCAACGCACGCATTCGGGTGATCATCCAGCAACCGGGCCGCGTCATCGGCCCGCAGCCTTACGGCGGCAACATCATCGACGCGGACCTGGTTGGCGGTGCCGGGGGGGGCGCGGGCAACGATCGGCTGGGCGAGGTGGGGATCATCTACGGGCTCGGCCGCACCTTCGACTTCCGGCGCGCGGAGATCCTGGCCGACGGAAGCGGCGGCGGCGCGGCAGCCCTGCGCTTCCGCGGCGACGACGCGGTCAACGATTACATCAACGTGCGTGGTTTGGGAGCCATCCCCATCGCCCCCGACCGCAGCCCGGACGAGCCCATCCCCTTCGACGGCGCCGTCACTTATGTCCTTTCGCCCGACGACGATTTCGTGCGCATCGACTACACGATCTTCAATCGGTCGGACAAGGCGGTGGTACAGCCGTTCGGCCTGTTGGCTGACTCAGGGTCCGAGGTCGAGCTGTGGACGCCGGGACGCGGGTTTCTGGCGTCGGACTTCACGGGATCTCTATCAGCCCTGACGAACCCGGCGCGCTACGCCGTGATCCAGGGCCCCGGCGTGGCTTACGGCCTGTATCCGCGGTTCATTCCGCCGCCGAAGGACTCGGGCCTGTTTCTCCTCGGAGGAACGGCGTTTTTGCTCTTCGGATCGCCGGACATCTTCGGCCTGCTCGGGAACAGCGGCGAGCTGATCGATCTGCCGCCGCGCGCCGGCGGCAGCTATTCGGTGGACCTGGTGGTGGGCCGCGACGCCGCGGCGGTGACGGCGGTCGACCTCGCGACTCAGGGCGTGGCCAATCCGGCGCGCGTGGCGGTGACGTTGTCGTCCGCCGCCGCAGACAGGGCGCCCGCCGTTTCACCCGCGCGCATCTTCGCGTTCGACGAGGCCGACCGCATGGCGGGCTATGCCGACGTCGGCCCGAGCGACGGCGACGGCGCCGGCGCGGAGGCCGCGCGGCTGGTCTTGGCTCCCGGCCGCTACGTCCTGCGCGGCGCCGCCCCCGACGGATCGCTGTGGTCGAACGGCCCGGCGGACTTTGCCGCTGGCGACAGCGCGCGCATCGTCCCGCTGCGCCTCTCGTCCACGCTGCTGCACGTGTCCGCGGTCGACGCCGCCACCGGCCGCCCCCTTCCGGCGCGAGTCACGGTCATATCGGGCGCGGCGGGGGTCGATCCCCGTTACGGCGGCGTCTTCGAACAGACGCCCGGCATCCACGCGGAGCGCTTCTTGGATCCGCACACCGGCGAGCTGCCGGCCCCCATCGCGCTGCCGGGCGCCGCCTACCGGGTCGTGGTTTCGGCCGGTCCCGAGTGGAGCCGACACGTACAGCGCCTTTCGCCGTCGGGCGGTGGCGGGGAAGCCCGCGTGCAGACGGTCGCCGCGTCTCTGCGCCGGGTGGTGGACACACGCGGCTACCTCGCCTGTGACTTCCACCAGCACAGCGTGGCCAGCCCCGACTGCAGCGTGGCCATGGCCGATCGGTTGCGCAGCTACCTCGCGGCCGGCATCGAGCTGTTCGCGTCGTCGGACCACGACGTGCTGGTCGACTACCGGCCGTTGATTCACGCCCTGAAAGTCGAGGACCGCGTCGCGTCCATCGTCGGCGTCGAGGCGACCCCCTTCGACTACGGTCACTTCAATTTCTTCCCGCTCGATCCGGTGCCCGACGAGCCCACCTTCGGCGCCCTCGATTGGGCGGGCGGCACCGACGGCCTCTGCCTTCCGCCCGCCGACATATTCGAGCGCTACCGCAGCGAGCGCGGCGCGCGCATCGTTCAGGTAAACCACCCGCGCGGTCCGGGCGGGTCCGGCAGCTTTCAGGCGTACTTCGACCGGGCGGCGTTGACCTTCGACTTCGCGGGGCGGGTCATGGGCGGGGCGCGCGCGCAGCAACCCATCCCGAACCAGGTGCTGCGCTTGCCCGACGACCGCGCGCTGTGGAGCCCCACCTTCGACACGCTGGAGATCTGGACCGGCCTCGAGGCGGCCGATACCAACGGCGACGGCGTGCTCGAACAGACCGCGTCGGATCGGACGCTGCGCGATTGGTTCTCGTTGTTGTCGTTCGGCTTCCTGGTGACCGGCGTCGGCAATTCCGACACCCACGCGCTCACGCGGTCGCCGGCCGGCATGCCGCGCACCTACGTCCGCGTTCCCGACGACAGCGAATGGGCCATCCGCGCCGATCCTGCGCCCGCTGTGCTGCGCACGTTGCGCGGCGACGACGGGGTTCCCCGCGACGTGATCGTCAGCAACGGCCCCTTCGTGCGCGTGCGCGCGGCGGGGACGGACGCCTCGGCCATCGGATCGGTGATCCCGGCGCGCGGTGGATCCGTCGCGCTGGACATCGAGGTGGTCTCGACCGCCTGGGCGCCGATCTCGACCGTCGAGGTGTTTGCCAACCAGACCCCGGATGCCTTGCCGGCGGGCGCGCCGTCGGCGCTGATTCCCACCGCTTGCTTCACTGCCCGCGTCTCCCGCCAGCCCGCCGACACCTGTGACGCGGCGCCCCTCGGAGGGGCGCAAGCCCTGCAGGTCGCATTCGAAACCGTGGCGCACGCGCCCGGCGCGGGCCGCTGGCGTGCGCGGGCGCGGTTCACCGCCGTCCTGGCCGACCTGCCGCGCCGCTCCGGTGCGCGCGGTGACGATGCGTGGATCGTGGTCCGCGCGCTCGGCACGCGCGCGCTTTACCCGGAAGTCCCGGCCGGTGTGGTGACGTCGGCCAACGGCGCGGTGCTGGCTGCGGGCGACGACGCCGCCTTCGAAGCGACGCTGGAGCGCGTGGGGGTCGCGGCTCAGGCCATCACCAACCCCATCTTCGTTGACGCGGACGGCGACGGGTGGCGCGCTCCTTTCGCACCCTAAGGACCCGGGGGGGCCATTTTTTTTCAACCCTTTCGTGATGTCGTGCCACTAAGATTCACTGGATGTCTGTGCGATCACCGGTGCGTTCGGTTCTCTTGACGTCGTTTCTGGGGGTGTGCGCGTGTGTCGCGGACGCTCGAACCGGTAAGAACCCGTCGCCCGACGCGGGAACGCCGGGAGGACCCGATGCCGACGGAGAGGGGGGGCGAAGCGGTGGCGGCCCCGACGCGGGGATGGGTGGCCAAGGCGGCTTTGCGGGCAGCGGGATGGGCGGTTTCGGCGGCGGCGGTTTCGGCGGCGGCGGCTTCGGCGGCGGCCTCGGCGGCGCGGGGGGAGGACTGCCCGCCGGTGGCCGCGACGCAGGGTTCCTGGGTGATTCCCAGATCA